>Ga0209400_1000541_pt1 | contig 32824 bp, 29 predicted proteins | sample M_130807_EF_Meta_FD_187313 | JGI IMG/M metagenome (GOLD analysis project Ga0209400, IMG submission 187313) | Freshwater microbial communities from Lake Montjoie, Canada to study carbon cycling - M_130807_EF_MetaG (SPAdes) (version 2) | ecosystem: Environmental > Aquatic > Freshwater > Lake... | reverse complement strand
TCAAAACTAGTTCTTCCTATAGAGCCGTCGTAGACTACGACGTTGATAGGACGGGTGTGGAAGCGTGGTAACACGTTAAGCTTACCGTTACTAATAGCTCAATTGGCTTGATTTATGCACTGAAAAAATTTTTTGATACAAATTACAATGTTATTAGGTTCTATTTTTATATATAATTTTTATAATATTTTATTTTCCCTTGGCCAAATAGTCTCCTATGAATGAAAAAAAACAATCCTTATTTAGCTGATGATGAAATAGATCTTGGTGATCTTTTAAGAACATTGTGGAGAGAGAAAATTCTAATCTTATTCATTAGTATTATCTGTAGTTTGTTAGGTTATTTATATGCATATTTTAAACCTGAGGAATTTAAAACAGAAATAAAAATTAAAAATCCACCGCCTCAATTATTTGCACCTTACAGTCAATTTTTTACAAGCAACGTCAACAACAACAAAGTTAACAACAACAACAGCATTGCTGGACAATTTATTTCTGATTTTCAATTAAACTTTTTATCTCTTGATAATTTAGAAATCTTTGTAGAGGAAAGTCGAGATCTAGATACTTTTAAGACATATCTAAAATCAAGAAATATATCTGCTAAGCAATATTTTGAGAAAAAATTTGGAGAAGCAAAAGAAAAAAATATAATTAATCCAAACACATATTTTTTAGTTTTTGAAAAAAAAATATTAGATGGAAATATTTTTCTTAATAATTATGCAAACTATGTCAAAAAAAAAAATATTATTGAGTTTAAAAAAAATTTAAAATTAATGATTGAACATAGAATTAATATTACCGATGATGCTTTAGAAATTGCAAAATTAATTAATTTAGATAATCCAATTTTAAAATCGGCAGATAGGCAAAGTCAGGTGATAAATGAACCAGAAGCTTTATTTTATAAAGGTACTAAAGTATTAGGACAAAGTATTATTATTGATAAAAAATTATTGCAAAAATTAGAAAATGATCAATTTAATTACAATCCTATATTAGAAAAAGGAATAGCACTTGAAATTAATACAAAGCCTTCAAATTTTTTTCTTCTAATAGGATTGTTTATTGGATTTTTTTTGTCTTTAATAATTATTTTTTTTAAGGGTATTTTTAAAAATAATTAACAAAAAGCTATATGAGGAAATAATCGTCGAAAGAGTCTAAGCGAGAAACTCACCTCAAAACTAGTTCTTCCTATAGAGCCGTCGTAGACTACGACGTTGATAGGACGGGTGTGGAAGCGTGGTAACACGTTAAGCTTACCGTTACTAATAGCTCAATTCGCTTGATTTATGCACTGAAAAAACTTTTATTGATACAAATGACAATGATTTTAAGACTTCTTAAATTTTGACTGTAATGGTAAAAATATAAAAATTTCACATTAAAAATTAATGAAAAAAAATAACTCTTATTTAGCTGATGATGAAATAGATCTGGCTCATCTTATAAAATCATTATGGAAAGAAAAAATTCTAATCTTATCCATTAGTATTATTTGTGGTTTAGCAGGTTATTTATATGTATCTTCTCAACCTCAAGAGTTTAGAACGGAAATTAAACTTAAAAATCCACCCTTCCAAATATTTGAGCCTTACAATACATTCAATATAAACAGCAACAGCAACAACAACAGCAACAACAACAACAACAACAACAACAACAACAACAACAACAGTATTACTGAACAATTTATTTCTGATTTTAAATTGAACCTTTTATCTCTAGATAACTTACAAAACTTTATAGAGGAAAGTAGAGAGTTTGATAATTCTAAAAGATATTTAAAGTCAAGAAATATTTCTGTTAAACAACATTTTGATGGTCAAAAATTTATTGAAGCAAAAGAAAAAAATATAAATATACACAATGAATATTTTCTTAATCACCCAAAAGAATTGGATGGGTCTATTTTTCTCAATAAGTATATAGAATTTACTAAAAAAAAAACTATTGTTGAGTTGAAAAATAATTTAAAATTAACAATTCTAAGCGCTACTGATAATTACCAGGAAGCTTTAGAAATTGCAAAAAAAATTCAGCTAGAAAATCCAATTATAAAAACGACAAGTCAACAGCAAGTACAAGTAGTTGCTGAGCCAGAAGCATTATTTTATAAAGGTACTAAAGTGTTAATAGAAAATATCAATATTCTTAATAAAAAACTGATAAAATTAGAAAATGATCAATTTAATTATGATATTATCTTAGATAAAGCTTCATCCTCATATCTAGTCTCAAAATCTTCATCTTTGTACACTTTAGTGGGTCTATGTTTAGGTTTTTTTTTATCTTTATTAATTATTTTTTTTAGAAATATTATTAATGGGTAATGAAGTTTAATTCTTAAGATTAAAAACATTAATGGCAACTTCTGCGTTTGCTAAACAAAACCCAGTATTTTTGAAAATAATTAGCATTATTTGCGCTTGTCTTGTTCCTCTTTTAGTTACGGGTCCTTTTCTTCCAGATCTAGTAGTGAGCTCTTTATCACTTTGGTTTGTATATTATACATTAAAAAATAAGATTTATAATATTTATCAAAATATTTATTTTTATTTCTTCATTGGTTTTTGGGCAGTTTGTATTTTATCTTCTTTATTATCCAGTGATATTTTACTGAGCATTAAAGCATCTTTATTTTATGTAAGAATAGGTGTTTTTGCTCTTCTCATTTCCTATTTGATTGATCAAAATAAAAAAATTTTAGATTATTTTTATTACGCTTTTTTAATAACTTTCACCGCTCTAATAATTGATGGATATTTTCAATATTTTACAGGTTCTAATATATTTGGATATAAAATCCACGGAATGAGAGTTTCCTCTTTTTTTGGTAAAGAACTGATATTAGGATCTTACCTTGCAAGATTGTTTCCATTATTATTTGCTTTGTTTGTCGCAAGAGTTAATAAACATTTTTTAGAAATATATTTTGTTTCAGTCTTATTTATTTTGATTGATTTATTAATTTTTTTAGCCGGAGAGCGAGCTTCATTTATATTTTTAAATATATCTACTATATTTATTATTCTTTTTATTAAACAACATAAATGGTTGCGTTTAGGACTTTTTATTCTTTCTTTTATAATTATTACTTTTTTAACTTTGAATAGTCCTAAATTGTTTGAACGTTATGTTCAATCCCCAATTGATAGCATGGGTTTAGATGGTAAAGAAAAATATTTTTTCACAGAAAGTCATGATTTTTTGTTTAGAACAGCTTGGAATATGTTTTTAGACAAGCCTATTTTAGGCCACGGCCCAAAATTATTTAGAATAAAATGCGAAGAACCTAAATACGCACAAAAAATAATTTTTAACTGCCACCCTCATCCACATAATTTTTATATTCAATTACTTGCTGAAACTGGAATAATTGGTTTTTCTTTTCTAGCTGGGCTTTTTATTTATTTTATTTATCTGACTTTTAGACATGTTAAAGAATATTTTAAATATAAACGGGCCTGGTTTACAGATTATCAAGTCTGTCTTCTCGCTGGTCTATTGATTACTATATGGCCTTTCAGTACTAATGGTAACATTTTTACTAATAATCTTATGTTATTTTACGGCTTGCAAATGGGTTTCTTCCGGAGAAATATAAATTAAATATGAATATTGCAATTATAGGAGCAGGGTATGTAGGTTTGCCTCTTGCGATCGCTTTTTCAAAAAATTATCAAGTGGTTTGTTACGATGTAAATATCAAGAGAATTAAAGCACTAAAAAAAGGAAATGATTATAATAAGCAGCATAATAAAAAAGAAATCCAAAAAAAAAAATTAATATTTACAGATGATTCTAACCTTTTAAAAAACAAAGATATTTATATTATAACTGTTCCAACCCCCATTAACTTATCTAATCAACCGGACTTAAGAATGTTAGAACGTGCGAGTGTTTTAGTGGGAAGTTTAATCAAAAAAAATTCAATAATTATATATGAGTCTACAACTTATCCTGGTTGTACGGAGGAATTTTGTATTCCATTGTTAGAAAAAAATTCTCTGTTACTACATGAAAAAGATTTTTTTGTCACTTACTCTCCTGAGCGAGTTAATCCAGGAGATAAGATTAATACTCTTAATTCTATTACTAAGATTGTAGGAGCAAATAATCCAAAAATCTTAAATAAAGTTAAAAAATTGTACTTAACAATTTGTAAATCTGTTTATTGTGTAAATAGTATTAAAATTGCAGAAAGTGCCAAAGTTATTGAAAACACCCAAAGAGATATTAATATTGCTTTAGTAAATGAACTTAGCGTTTTATTCCATAAACTAAAAATTCCAACTAATGAAGTATTAAAAGCTGCAGCCACCAAATGGAATTTTCATTATTACAAGCCAGGACTTGTGGGTGGTCACTGCATCAGTGTTGATCCTTATTATTTAGCTCATAAAGCTAAGCAATATAATTATTTTCCGCAACTTATTTTATCAGGAAGAAGATTTAACGAAAGCATGGGTAAGTATATTGCAATGCAAACTAAACTTTTGTTATCTCAGCAGAATATCCCTTTAAATAAAGCCAAGATTGCTATTTTAGGTTTTAGTTTTAAGGAAAATATCCCAGATTTTAGAAATACTAAAGTCATTCAAATTATTAAAAAACTTCAAGAACAGAAAGCCAAAGTAGAAGTGTTTGATAATTTTGTTTCTATACAAGAAGTAAAAAAAGAATACGGTATATCAGTTAAAAAGTTAAAAAACGTTAATAAGTATGCGTATGATGCAATTATTCTTGCTGTTTCACATAAGAATTTTATTAAAAATTTAAATTATTATAATAGTTGGTTTAAGGATAAGAATAAAAAAGTTATGATTGATGTAAAAAATATTTTTTTAAAAAAAAACTTAATTAAAAACAACTACCTTTTTTTTCAACTATGATCAAAAACAAACCTTATTTGATTGCGGAAGTAGGACAAGCCCATGAAGGAAGCATAAATATGGCCCACAATTTTATAAGAGAAGTAAAATACAGCGGAGCAAGCGCAGTAAAATTTCAATGTCATTTTGCAGATCATGAGAGTTCAAAATTTGATAAGTTTAGAGTTAAGCCTCAGTTTAACTGTTTTAAATCGCGATATGACTACTGGAAAAAAATGGAATTTAGTGGGGAGGAGTGGTCTGGATTATTTAAACATAGCAAATCCTTAGGTTTGGATTTTATTTGCAGCCCATTTAGCGAATACTCCGTAGATCTTATATCTAAAACTGGTGTTGATATTTTTAAAGTCGCTTCTGGAGAAATATTAAATGTAGATTTGATAAAACGTATAAAAAAAACAAAAAAAAAATTAATATTATCAACAGGATTGACTAAGCTGTCAGAACTAAAGACTATTTTAAAATATATAGAGAAAAAGAAAATTTTATCTATTTTGTATTGTGTCTCTAAGTATCCCACCCCTCCTATCGATATAAATTTAGAGTCTATGAAATTAATTAAAAAATACTTTAGAACTGAGACGGGCATTTCTGATCATTCAGGAACTATTTATCCGTCTTTAGCAGCCTATTTGCTGGGAGGAAATTTTTTTGAAGTACATGTGACCTTCGATAAAAAAATATTAAATTTTGACGCAACGTCATCAATTAATTTTTTTGAGTTAAAACAACTTAAAGAAGGATTAGATTTTTTCAACGTAATGAAAACATCAAAATCTAGCATTAGAACTTTAAGTTCTCATCAATTAAAATATAGAAAACTTTTTTCAAGAAATGCTGTTGTAAAAAAATTTTTAAAAAAAGGTAGCAAAATTAAAGAGAAAGATTTTATTTTTTTAAAACCTAAAATAGGAATAGGTATTAATGAATTGCATAAATATATTGGGAAAAAAACCAAAAAAAATTTAGATACTAATCACTATTTGAATATTGAGGATTTGCAATAATCATCAGTTTGAAAATTTTAATTTTAATTTTTTACCATATAAGTCGCTTCCAACTAAACTTAGATGATGAGAGTCCGAATAAAGTATTCTTCCATTTTTTTTAATTGAACAAATATTATTATTACAAAATATATCTATAGGATCAAAAATCTTAATTTCTGGAAATATTTTTTCTAGCTTTTTAAAAATTTTTCTTTGCTGGGCTTGTCTTTCTAAGACTTCATTAAACGGTACTTGGCAGTCCCCCTCAAAACCCTTTATACAATTTATTTTTTAATATTGTTTCGCATAACATCCAATCAATTTTGTTATCAATATTAATCGAATTAATTAATGGCATTTCGTAAAAACATATTTTTTTACTATAAAATGTTTTTTTGTTTATGGTATTTTTTTTAAATATATAAATTGCTCCATTTCTGTGATAAACAAAAGGTAATTCCTGTCTATTAGTATCGGTAAGTTTAGGAAACATAGCTTTTAAATAATCACCTTTCTTGAAATACATTCGCGCCGGATGATTGTCATCAACTTTATAAACACTGATTAAAGTATTTGCTTTTAAACTAATAATTCTTTTTATAGCTTGATCAATGTGTTTACTTTTTTTTAGAGGTGAAGTTGGTTGTAATAAAATAATGTAATCATAATTATATTTAAGTTTTTTTAACAAATTTAAACTATCATTTATTACCGCAATCATTTTGGATTTGCTTCCGGAAATTTTTTTTGGCCTTTTGTGTAATATAAATTTATTTTTTTTATATGGTGTAAATTTTTTTAGGTAATTATAATTATCGGTTGAAATTATTATTTTATCTATTAATTTACTTTTTAAAGTCTCTTCAATTGTATAGTTAATTAGTAATTTGCCATTAAGTTTTATAAAATTTTTTCTTTTTATTGTTTTAGAATCATAGCGAGCAGGAATAAGTGCAATAATTTTTTTTTTCACTTTTTAATAAAAGATAATTTTTTTTGGATTGGAGGACTAATTTTAAATAAATATTTTGCAATCAAAAATCCTGCATTACCTTTTCCGTAAAGCTTTGAAGGTTTGTATTTTTTATTTAATTGAATATTAATTTTATTAAAGATTTCATTTGCGTTATGACTAGAATTTATTACATTTTTATCTATTTCTCTTCCTTGCTGTCTTGATCCAACTAACACCACTGGAGAGCCAATAAAAGAACCTTCCCGTATAAAGCTGCTACTATTTCCTATTAAACAAGCCGCATTTTTGAGTATCCAATTATAAGTATCAATTTCGAAATTTTTAAAGAATTCAATTTTTAAACTTTTCTCATTTTCTCTTAATTTTCTTAACTCTTTAGAAATTAAGTTTGATCCAGCGTCAATATTGGGCCAAAGCCAAACTACTTGCATATTTAATTTAATTATTGCCTTTATAGTTTCTTTTATTTGTTTGGTTGAAGATTCATATTCTGTTGTGACTGGATGTTGTATCACAAGTAAAAATTTTTTATTCCAATCTGTTATATTACCCACGCCTCTTGGCATATTTTTAATTTTATTTTTTTTAGAATTTTTAATATTATCCATTGCAGGGCATCCGGTATTAAAAATATATTTCTTGTTTTCACCTAATTTAATTAGATTTTCTTTTGATTTTTTTGTTGCTGGAAAATGAATGTGCGCTAATTTTGTAATCGAATGTCTAACGCTTTCATCAATTGATCCAGTAACCTCACCGCCTTGAGTATGAGCCAAAGGTATATTCATATAAGTTGCAGCAATCGCTGTTGCCATAGTCTCGTGTCTATCAGCTACAGTTAAAACGCAGTCGGGTTTTAAATCTTCAAAGCAACTTGCCAATTCTATTATTGCAAGACCTGTGGTTTTAGCCATTGTTGTTAGATTCCCACCATCAACAACGATATAAGCTTTTTTATTAATTTTAAATCCGTCTTTCTCTATTAATTTTACTAAATTTCCAAATTTATCCAAAACTGCCGATGCGGATAAAATTATTTGAAGTCTTAAGCCTGGATGCTTTTTAATTTCATATAGTGCACTTCTAATTCTTCCGTAGTTTGCTCTACTTGCTATTACTACACATATTTTTTTCATAGTTTGTTTTTATTTAGATTTAGATAATTTGTTATTATCTGTAATATATATTCAGATTTTTTTTGAACAGTATGATTGTTAAATACATGGTCTCTCCAATTTTTTGAAATAATTTCTAGTTCTTCATTTTTTTTTTCCATATAAATTTTAGTTTTTTGTATTAATTTTTCTACTTCATAAATTTGCTCATCAACAGGTAAATTTCTTAAATTTTTATATTTAATACAGTTTTTTCCATCAATTAGTTCGAGATTCACAGTTTGTATATCTGGTTCAGAAATTATTGGAATACAATTAAAGCAAGCCATATTTACATATCTAGTAGTTGTCCATGATCTTCCAGGCGGAGACAAAACGAACTTTGCTTCAGACATTTGATTTTCCAGATCTTTATTAGAAAATATTCTTTTAGAATAATGTAAATTTAGATCTATTATTCTAATTTTTGAGTTTTTAAAATATTTAAATTTATTTAGTAAAATATTTCTTTGTATAAATGTTGTTTCTTTATCTAAAATTCCACTAAAAAAAACAGAAATATTTTTTTCCGACATTTTCTTTAAATTAATCTTGAAACTTTTTAATCTAATTGGATCTGGAGCAATAGGAAAAAGCCACGGTCTATTTATTCCTAAAGGGATATCTTTTTTAAAGTACAGGTTAAAATCTTTGTTAATAATTAAACCATTAGTTATAATGTTATCGGAATTAATTAATTCAATATTATCAATATCTTGATGTTCAAATATACAGACTAAAACTTTATTTTTTATAAAATTAGTTCTTAACTCTATAAGCTCAGGGTCATTCGCAGTAAAGTTACTAAAAATTACACAGTTAAAACTTTTAATATTTTTTTTTACATAATTAATATTAACATTTTTTACAGCTGGACAGTTGTGACCTGTTGGATTGGTAGAATCTTCTCTTACTTCAGATAAATAACTTTTGTTCAATTTTCCAAGAACAAATACCTCGCATTCTTTAATTTGGTTGAGATCAGACAAATAATTATATTCATAAACTGGGCGTCTATACCTTAAATAGTTTCTCCACATAGGATTAAAAATATTCGGAAAATAAAAAGATTTAGAAAAAATTTTATAAAATGATACTTCATTTTTGGGTATTAACAAAATACGCATTGATGAATAGAGAATACTTGTTGGTTAATCTAATTTTTCATTATTTTGAGGTACATTTCATATGCAATCTTAGATTTTTTTGGAAGTACAGATAAATATCCATCTTTTAACAATTGTAAATTTTTTTTGTAGCCAATCATTTCTTCCTCCATGTCAACAGTCAAGTCATGATCATTTCTATCTTGATAAACAGAGGCGCAGCTATAGGCAACAAATATACCAAATCTTTTTTTAAGATCTTGCTGCAAAGCATAACCACCCCAAATATCGTCCATTCTTCCAACATGGGGTATAACCATGTAGAATGGAAGTACATCTTTGTGAATAAATGTATTTTGACTGTTGAATGGAGATATTTTTTTACTAGAAAATGGTTTAAAAAATTTGAATTGAACCTGAGGCATTTGCGTTATTCTGCAGACAGCATCAATATCTGGATCGCCATTCCAGAAATCTGCTTGAATTTTACATTGAATTTTTACTTTACCAATTTTTTTTGCATTTCTTTTATGAACATTTTGTAGAGGGAACCCCCTGTGCCATAAACTTTTATGCTCTGTCACATATATAGGATCAAATACGTTTAGTTTTGTATCGTACATATCAACCTCTATATTCTTACCAACTATTAAATTTTTTCCCCAATTTTTAAGAGGAATGTTATCGTCATCTACAGTTGCAACTATATCTGCATTCATCTGTTTCGCTTTAATAAAACCAAAATTTCTTCTTCTTATTGATCTCCATCCAATATTATCGCTTAATTTTTTGGAAATATTTTCTTGGTCTTCAGGGGATAAATAAGTTAAGTTTTTGATTTTTTTATAACTTTTGTGAGGCGTTTTAGTATCCCCAACAACTATTAAGTGCCAGTCTGTAAGTTTAGAGAATTTTAGAGTTGCTTCAGTAGGTTGATTGATTGTAGTAGTAACTATTATTTTATTCATAATACACAAAGGTAGCAATTTAAAATATAATGACAAGATTTATTTAATAATAAAAAAATTAATTGAGATTCTAAAATAGTTTTGCTGCAATGAGTAAATATAATTTATTTAATATTAGTCCAAAAAATTTTTCAAAATTAGCAATAAAAATTTTGAAGAAAAATTTTATTTATAAAGAAGTGCACTCAAAAAAAGAGTTAATAAAAAATATTCTAAATTGTAATATTTTATTCACAAGAATTGAATATAAGATTGATGAATTTTTATTGAGAAAATGTAAAAATCTTAAAATTATAGCTACAAACACAACCGGCCTAAATCATATAGATTTAAATGAAGTAAAAAAAAGAAAAATTAAATTAATTTCCTTAAATAATTGTAGAAAAGAGCTGCTAAAAATTTCAGCATCGGCAGAATTCACTTGGTGCTTGTTATTGGCCGTTGTTAGAAAAATAAACTCCGCATCCAATAATGTAAAAAAGGGCGGTTGGTTAAGAGAAAAATTTATGGGATTAGAACTACAAGATAAAAATATTGGTATTATCGGAATTGGTCGCAACGGGAGTCAAATTAAAAGATTTGCAAAATCGTTTAAAATGAAAATTTTATGCTGGGATAAATTTAAAAAAAGAAAAAATAATTGTTCATTAGATTATTTATTAAAAAATTCAGATTTTTTAGTAATTTGTATTCCTGGCGGCAAAGAAAATTTCAATTTTTTCAATAAAGAAAAATTAGATAAACTAAAAAATAATTCGATTATTATAAATACATCAAGAGGAGAAATTCTAGATGAACTGGAATTGCTAAAAAAATTAAAAAAAAAAAAGATCTTAGCAGCAGGTCTAGATGTTTTGCAAATGAAAAAAGACAAAATTAAAAATTTTTTAAAAATAAAAAAATATTTGAATAAATATGATAATTTAGTGATTACACCACATATAGCTGGAGTTACAACGGATTCTTGGAAAAAAAGTGAAATTATTATTTCAAAAAAAATAGTTTCATATGTGAAAAAAAATGAGAAAAATTAAAAAAATAATTAGAAGTACTTTTGTTGGAAGATCTGTTTCATTTTTATTTAATCTATTTAGATTAATTGTCTTTAAGCCTAATTTAAAAACTTTCTATATTAAGAAAGATAGAATAAAAAAAAAAATATTATTTGCTTCAAGCGTCGGAATGAATCCAGATTTTTATTTAGGATCAATTTTAGCTAAGGCAATGAATGATTTGGGGCATGAGACTTTAACTTTAATTTGCGATAAAAGTTTATATGCCTGCTTTAATTGCACGTTAATAGATTTCTCTGAAAAATTTTTAAAAGATAAAATCAATGAGAACAAATCAAAAAATATCTGTTACATTTGTAATAAATATGGCACTAAAATTATCAACGACGGTAAATTAAATTTTGTTAATTATTCAAATTTTTTTAATTCTGATAGGATAGAACATGAATTTCAGAAAATTAATAATATACAAAATATAGATTCTTTAAAAAAATATACTTATAACAAAATAAATATAGGAAATCATAGTTTTGCAGCAACTGTAAGGTTTTTTGCAAATCCAAATATCAAAATTGAAAATAATCATTTAAAAGTTTTTCAATCTTATACAAAGTCAGGATTGATAACAGTCGAAGTTTTAAAAAATTTAAGTAAAAAATTTGATTTCACTCATATTGTTTTAGATCACGGTATCTACATACCACAGGGAATTATTGTTGAGTATTGTAAAAAATTAAAAAAAAATATTACAACATATGCCACAGAAATAAGAAACAAGTGTTTTATTTTTTCTAAAAATCAATCATATCATTACGAGATGGTAAAAAAAATTGATTTAAAAAATATTCAGTTAACTAAAAAAAAAATTTCACATACACTTAATTTTTTAAAACAAAGAAGATTAGGGGTAAATCAGTGGCTTTTATTTAATGAAAGAAGCAAAACAGAAAAAATAAATATAGATAAAAAAAAAATAAATTTAGCAATTTTTACAAATGTTTTATGGGATGCTCGTGTGCACTTTAAAGAAGCCGTATTTGAAACTTGCGAAGAGTGGGTGCTTAATACTATTAAAGTTATAAGTGAATTAAGTCCGAATAATATAAATCTTTATATTAGAATTCATCCTGGTGAGGAAAAAGGCTTTGTAAAATCAAGATATCCACTGGCGCCGCTAATTTATGATTATATAAAAAAAAATAATATTAATTTTGTAAAAGTTATAGATTCATCAGATAATTTTAATAGTTATGATTTAGCTAATACTTGCGACTATTCAATTTGTTATGCTTCAAAAATTGCAATTGAGCTTGCGGCAATTGGAAAAAAAGTAATTACTACTGGTGATGCATGGACAAGAAATAAGAATATTACTCATGATATTAAAAATAAGAAAGAATATAAACAGGTTATTAAAAATATAAATGATAGGGTTTATAATTATAAATTTAACAAAAAAAATGCAATAAAGTTCGCTTACTATTATTTATTTGAAGCTATGAAAGAAATTGACTTTATGGTTAAAAGAAAAGGAAATCCCCCTTACAGGATAGATGATACTAAAATTTTTGAAAATAATTCTTTAAAAAAAGTCCTAAATTTTATTTTAAATTAATTTTTATAATTATTGACTGACTAATAACAAATTTTAAGAAGTTAAAAATATCATAAGTTAATATGCACCAAATTTTTATATTGATTAAGTTATTTTCGTAGTTATAATTTTTATATAATGAAATTTTTAGTTTGTGGAGCGGGTGGTTTTATTGGAGGTCATTTAGTTAAGGATTTAATAAATGAAGGCCATCAAGTTGTATGCGCCGATATAAAACCAATAGAATATTGGTTTCAGAGCTTTGATAAAAATCAAAATTTTTCTTTAGATTTAAAAGAGTATGAGAATTGTTTAAAAGTTACCCAAGACATTGATTTTGTTTATAACATGGCTTGTAATATGGGTGGAATGGGGTTTATAGAAAATAATAAAGCAGAATGTATGTTATCTGTTTTAATTAACACTAACATGTTACGTGCATGCTTAAAAAATAAAGTAAAAAAATATTTTTTTTCATCAAGCGCCTGTGTTTATAATGCTTCAAAACAAATGAGTTCTTTTATACCGGGATTAAAAGAGGAGGATGCTTATCCTGCTGAGCCAGAAGATGGATATGGTTGGGAGAAATTATTTAGTGAAAGAATGTGCAGACATTTTACGGAGGATTTTAGGTTAGACACTAGGGTGGTTAGGTATCATAATGTTTATGGACCGCAGGGTACTTATGAGGGTGGAAGAGAAAAAGCTCCAGCCGCTTTATGCAGAAAAGTAGCGTTAGCAAAAATTCAAAATAAAAAAATAATTGACGTATGGGGAGACGGAGAGCAAACACGAAGTTTTATGTTTATAGATGATTGTATTATAGGAACAAAAAAAATATTTAATTCTACATTTACAGATGTTTATAATTTAGGAAGCGAAGAGCAGGTTTCAATAAATCAAATGTTAAATATAATTGAAGATCTCGCAAAATATAAAGTTGAAAGAAATTATCAACTCGACAAACCTAAGGGTGTTAGAGGAAGATCGAGTGATAATACTAAGATTATTAAGGATATTAAATGGCATCCCTCCATTAAGCTTATTGATGGTTTAAGAAAAACTTATGATTGGATATATCAACAAATTAAATCTGGAGAAAATACTAATAAGTTTACTAGGTCATATTAGTTATTTTGTTATTTTTAATACATTAATAGTAATAAGATGAAAATAAAAAAATTTATTATTAAATTTTTTCGTTTTATAGGCCTTAATATTTCTCGTTATTACCCTTCTAGTTCACCAGAGGCTCAATTGAATAAAGTACTAGAGTTATTAAAAATTAATGTTGTTTTTGATATTGGGGCTAATGAAGGGCAGTTTGGTTGCAATATTCGCAATTTTGGTTTCGGTGGAAAAATAGTAAGTTTTGAACCTTTAACTTCAGCTAGAACGAAATTAATGTCATTGGCAGAAAGAGAAAAAAACTGGGTTATTCATAAACAATGCGCTTTAGGTAATAAGAATGGCGAAATTGAAATTAATATTGCTAAGAACTCTGTCTCATCATCAATTTTACCAATGTTGAAATCTCATTTAAATGCTGACAATGAATCAGTTTACGTAGGAACAGAGCGTATACCAATAGAAAGGCTCGATAGCATCGCAAGTCATTATTTTAATGATGATTCTAATTTGTTTATTAAAATTGATACGCAAGGTTATGAAAAAGAAGTGTTAGATGGCGCAAAAGAAACCTTAAAAAGTGCAAAAGGTATTTTGTGTGAATTATCATTAACTTTACTTTATGAAGGTCAGTATCTATGGAGAGATATTATAAAAAGACTAGATGAGGAAGGTTTTGTAATTTGGACTTTACAAAAAGGATTTACGAATCCACGTACAGGACAAACGCTACAAATAGACGCGATTTTTTTGAGGCGAGATCAAATAAAAAAAGAGATTTAAAGTATGTTCTTTTATAAATTTAAGATATTAAATTTAATTATGTTCATAATTAAAGTTATAAGAATATTAATCAATAAATTAGAGCGGTTCATAAAAATTAAAAACTTAAAAAATTATCCAGATAAAATATACAATATTAGCGTAGATGATGTAAATTTTCGGATGTCTTTTGGTAATCAAAAAATCGGCGAGACAATATTACAAAGAATTAATGGAGTTAGAGAGATTGATACTACAGCAATAATTAAATCTATTTTGAGACCAGGCAATAAAGTTCTTCAGCTTGGATCATGCTACGGTTATTTTGCAATGCTTATGTCCGATTCTGTTGGTCCTTCCGGGAAGGTTATTTGTATTGAAGGTCTTCCAAATAATTTTAAGATATTAGAAAACAATATATCTAAAAACTCTTTTAAAAATATTAACTGTTTTAATTATTTCATTGGAAGTAAAAGCGATACGATTGCATTTGGATTGGATGATACGTCTCCTTACAAGTCTATAGATGAATATCAATCTGGATTAGATATAAAAAATGTCGAAAAAAAAATTTTAGTAAAAGTTATAAATATTGCAGATTTTATTAATCAAATAGCCTTTGTTCCATCTCACATATTTATGGACATTGAAGGTTTTGAGGTAGATGCACTAGAGCAATTATCTAAACATTTTCTAAAAAATTATTCCCCAACAATTATTTTTGAGTTTCATGAGTATTTATATAAGAATGACAAAGGATTAAAATACCTAAGACAACTTCTCGCCAGCAATAATTATATTACGAGAAAGATAGGTTCAAACATTATAGCATTTAAATAGATATCTTTTCTTTTATTTTGTTTAAATAATAATTTAAAACTTTTATTCTATCTAATTTTGTAAATACAAATAAATAGTATTTAATTTTTGTAATAAAAATAAATTTTTTAATTTTTGATTCCATTTTTTTTTCTATTTTATAATTAATTTTTTTTTTTTGGTAAATTGCTCTAATATATTCATTTCCGTGAATTAATTTAAAACCATTTTTGTTCATTAATAAATTTAATGAATACATAGTATAACAAAATGCATGTTCAATTTTAAAATATTGTCTAATTTTACAGTTCCATCTATTAAGCCCAATACCAAAAAAATTAGGAACATTTACATAAATATATTTTTCATTATTTAAATACTTATTAATATTAGTTAAAAAGATATTAGGCGCGGTAAGATGTTCAATAATATCTGAAAGAATTACAAGGTCAAATTTTTTTCCCTCAAATTTATCCACATTACCAACAAAAAATTCTCCATTCGGCAATTTTTTTTTTGCTAACTTAATAAGGTCCGCTCCCCAATCGCAACCATAAATTTTTTTATTTATTTTCAAAAAATTAGTAAGTATTCCTCCAGCTCCACAACCTATCTCTATGACTTTTTTGACTTTTGATAGGTCTAAGTTATTTTTTACGAAATTAAAAATATCTTGGCCTTTTCTAGTTTCTAAATCGTAATACTCATTAAGTTCCATTCCAACACCACCTTTGCCTGTTTGGGTAGTAAATGTATGGGGCCGGTAATATCCTTTGGTATAAAATTTTTTAATAGAATTATTATCTAGTATATATTCACTCCTAATCGCGCAGCATCTGCTGCAAACAACTGTTGGGATATTCAAACCCCAAGCATCATAATTATCAATAGTTATGGTTTTTTCTACAGCTCCGCAAAAACAAGTTGATGATATAAAATTCAAATTACCGTTTTTTATTGCTTTATAAATATGATCTCTATGTTTTAATTTTTCTTTAGTAAAATAAAATGTAGGTTCTATCGGTTTTTTTATATTTATATTAATAATGTTCTTATTTAGTTTTAAATTCATAAAAAAATGTATTACATTTATAAAGCATATTTAATACTACTTTTTTTGTTTCGAATAGATTTGAAATCTTAATTTTAACAATGAAAAAATATTAAGTTTTTAATGAAATTTTAATAAAAATGTAGATTTATTTTATACAATAAAATAATGAAAATTTTAAGAAAAATATTTAATCTCCTTAATTACGAAGAAAAAAAACAAGCTTTATTTTTGCTCAGTTTAATTTTAATCGTATCAATTTTTGATATTATTGGGATCGCAAGTATCCTTCCGTTCATGTCACTGCTTATTAATCCGACGATAATTGAAAATAATAATTATTTAATTTATTTTTATCAAAAATCTAGCATTTTAGGAATCACAAGTATTAATCAATTTCTTTTTGCTTTAGGTTTAGGAATTTTGATATTATTAATTACTTCTATTTTCCTTAGATTGTTAACAAGCTATGCAGCTATTCGCTTTGCTATTATGAGAGAGTATAGCATCAGTAAACGTTTGTTTTTAGGTTACTTGTATCAACCCTATATTTATTTTTTAAGTAGGTCTGCCGCAGACTTTAACAAAAATATTTTTTCTGAAGTTAATACAGTAGTTAATCGATCTATAATTACCGGGATAAATCTTGTCTCTCATAGCATAACCTGCTTATCATTATTGATATTAATTTTTATTTTCACTGACCCCGTAATAGCATCTCTAGTAATATTAATTCTATGTTTTTTTTATATAATTATTTTTTATTCCATAAAAAAAATTCTTTCTACTATTGGCTTTGAACGCTTAGAAAACAATAAATTACGATTTGGCATAGCAGATGAGGCTTTTGGGGCTATTAAAGCAATCAAATTAGCAGGAATAGAGAATATATACATTAATCGTTTTTCAAGACCCGCTCTTATCTATTCAAGAAGTAACTCTTTATCTTATCTAATATCGATGTTTCCTCGTGCTGTTATAGAAGCTATTTTATTTGGAGGTATACTTATTTTAATATTAACATTAATTTTGAAAGGGAGTAGTTTCCAGGATATTATTCCCAGTATAGTTTTTTATGTTTTTATCGGTTATCGGTTAATTCCAGCATTGCAACAAGTCTATTTTTCAGCAACCCAAATTTATTTTTCAGAAGCTGGTATAGAAAAATTAAATAAAGATTTAGTGAGTTTTCAATCTATTAAGAAAGAGACAGGCGATATAATCCAACTACCATTTAGTAAGTCTATTACACTCAAAAAAATTTATTTTAATTATCCTAATAGCAAGATATTAGCATTAAAAGATATTAATTTAACTATTCCAGCATTTAGTAAAGTCGGTATTGTTGGCAGAACAGGAAGCGGTAAGACAACTTTAACGGATATTATTTTAGGTTTGCTTGATCCAAAACAAGGAATGCTAATTATAGATGAAAATCCTATAAAAATTAATAATAAACATTTCTGGCAAAAAAATATAGGCTACGTACCACAAGAAATTTATTTAGCCAATGACACCATTGCTGCTAATATTGCTTTTGGTTTAGATGTTAAAAATATTGACTCACAATTAATCCAAGAGTCAGCAAAGATTGCAAATTTACATGATTTTGTGATTAATGAGTTGCCAGAAAAGTACAATACTATTGTTGGAGAACGCGGAATTCGGCTTTCTGGAGGTCAACGTCAACGCATAGCTATTGCAAGGGCTCTTTATAATAAGCCAAAACTCTTAATTTTTGATGAAGCAACAAGTTCGCTAGACAACTTTACTGAGAAAGAGGTCATAGGAGCTATAGAAAATATGCGGAATAAACAAATCACAATTATTATGATTGCTCATCGTTTAAATACCGTAGAAGATTGCGATGTCATTTTTGTACTGGAAAAAGGAGAGTTAGTCGCACAGGGGTCTTATAAAGAGCTAAGTCAATCTAGTGAAGTATTTAAAAAAATTTCGCAGATATAGTGTTTTATAATGATTAAAAAATATAAATTTTTGAAAATTGCAAAATAAATTTTTCAAACTTTTTTAAATAAAATGAAACTTTCTATTATTATTTCAACTTTAAACATTGCTAAGACATTGCAGCGCTGCTTAGACAGTATAGCTGTTCAAAACTATAAAAATATTGAACTTATTTTAATTGACGGAGGATCTAATGATGGCACCGTTGAAATAATAAAAAATAATAGTTCTATAATTGCAAATTATATTTCAGAAAAGGACAATGGAATTTATGATGCTTGGAATAAAGGAGTGGCATTAGCAAAGGGGGATTGGATTTATTTTATTGGAGGGGATGATAAATTATTTGAAGAAAGCACTATTTCAAAAATAGTACATCGACTTAAGATCCTGCCGGAGGAAGCAATGATTGTATATGGAAGTATTTTAGCAACAAAAAGCGATGGTCATTCCAAAACTTACGGAAAAGCTTGGAATGAAATTAGTAAAAATATGAATTCTTTTATGTGCATTCCTCATCAAGGAACATTTCATTCTTCTAAACTAGTAAAAAAATATGGTTTTGATAGCAATCTTAAGATTGCAGGAGACTACAAATTAATTATGCAATCACTTAAATATGCACAGCCAATATTTTTAGATGATATAATTGTTGCAAATCAAAATGTATATGGAGTGTCTGCTTTGAGAAAGAATAGGATGAAAACAATTGAAGAATTTAGAAAAGTACAGTCCGAACTGGGCATACCAATGACTTTCAAGTGGTTATGCGAGTATTTTAAGAGTGTAGTCTGGAAAGTTCTTTCTTATTTTCTAGATGTAAAAGCATAATTAATTTTCCACAAAAAAAGTATGAAATTTATCAATAATAGAATGAAACTACGAATTAATATTAGGACAATATCTTTATTACTTGCGGCCTTAATTTTTTTCGCTTGGTCATATTTATTGTTAATATATTATGTTGAAGGGGATCAGGTTACCTATCATAAATTTTATTTATTAAGCAAAGATATTAGACTTAATGAATTATTGACTTTTGGAAAAGATTTACTCGATTCTTATGAAATAATTTCTTTATTTTTTTTGTGGCTAGGTTCAAATTTGGGATTTGAAAAAAATTTTTATATTTCTTTATTAAATCTAATTTTAGCAACTGGAATTTTTTTGTTTTTAAAAAAAGCAAAAGTACCCTGGTATATTTATTTTTTTACTTTTACAAATTTTTATTTGATTGTTTTAATGGTAGCTGCCGAACGTTTAAAAGTTGCATTTATCTTTTTAGTTTATGCAGCACTATTTAGTAAAAGAATTAATTTTTTTTTAGCCACCATGTCTATTTTTGCGCATGTTCAATCAATAATATTATTATTAAGTATATTTTTGCACAAAGCTAGCTTATCGCTAAATTATCTTTCTAAGAAATTTTTTGTTACAAAAAAAAAATTATTTTATTTTTTAATATTAATAATTTTTACCAATATAATATTTTTTTTTACAAATTATGTTTTATTTTTTTATGGTTATATTTTTGATAAAGCCATGCTTTACTATGATTATGTGCAATTAATTAAATATTATCCATTAAAAACATTCTTTTTAGTGATTCCTTTTTTAATTATTACTCGTCAGCCGTTTCGATTATTTATTTCAATGGCACCTTTAATAGTACTTGCTTGGCTATTAGGAGATTTCAGAATTAATATGATTATTTTTATAGTCGGAATGTACCTTTTGATTATAGAAGGTCGTTCTAATCACCCGCTTGCAATTGTTATGATGTTGTATTTTTCTCTAAAATCTTTGCCATTTATTTATAGAATCTATTTATATGGGCATGGTTTTTGATAGCATTACTTCACCAAGCATTTTATTTTGAAAATACTTTTTCTAAATTTACTAATTAAAATAGTCTACTAATTAAATTAGTTATAAAAGTTTTTATTAAATACTTGTTAGTATTTATACTTAATTGTATTTTTGTTATATGAAGATTTACAAGCCAATAATTTTATGTTTTGTTTCTCATTACCTACCCGGTTTTCGTTCTGGAGGAACAAATAGGGCCATAGCAAATTTTGTTTGTCATTTAGGCGATAAATTCGATATTAAAATTGTTTGTTATGACAGGGATATAGACGACTCTGTTGCCTATTCTAATGTTAAAATCGACACATGGAATGTAGTCGGGAAAGCAAAAGTTTTTTATGCTTCTAAAAAATTTATTAATTTTTTTGGTATTTATAAGTTACTAAGCAAAACTGAGCATGATCTACTTTATTTGAATAGTTTTTTTTCTTTCAGATTTACTATTATTCCGCTGCTAATTCGTTTTTTAGATTTTTCTAAGATAAAAAAGCCCTGTGTAATTGCACCAAGAGGAGAATTTTCTGAGGGGGCAATTTCATTTAAGAAAAATAAAAAAAAATTTTACTTACTGCTGGCAAATTTTTTTGGTTTGTATAAAAATCTTCAATGGCAGGCATCTAGTAAGCTAGAGTCAATCGATATTCAAAGAAATTTAAATAAAGTTGCAAAAAAAATTAAAATTGTTCCTGATTTAATTAATTTCTCGTCGCCTAAGAAGATTAATATTTCTAAGCGACCACATGGGCCCTTACGCATTGTTTTTTTATCACGGATTTCACCTATGAAGAATTTAGATTTTTTATTAAGAGTACTAATAAAAACTTCTGCTAATTTAGAATTTTCAATTTTTGGTGTTAGGGAAGATAAAAAATACTGGAATAAATGCCAACAATTAATCAATAACCTACCATCTAATATTAAAGTAAAAATTGGTAGTTATGTGCACCCTAAAAAAGTATCAGAAGTTTTTATTCAACATGATCTTTTTGCATTTCCAACATTAGGAGAAAATTTTGGTCATGTAATATTTGAGTCATTGTCAGCGGGTACTCCGGTATTACTAAGCGATCAAACTATGTGGAAAACAGACGAGTTATTTGGTCTGCAAGAACTCAATTTAAAAGAGGTTGATTGGGTAAAGAGAATTGAAGAATGGGCAAATCTTCCAAAAAATGAGCTTGTCAAATATAGAGCCCATGCTTTAGCTTATGCTAATAAAATTAAGATAACAAACAAAGTATCTATAATTAATAATAAAGATTTATTTTATGAAGTTTTGGCCAAAAATTAAATGTAGTAGTTATTTTTAAAATTAATAGTTAATAAACCTTTAGGTATTAATGAAATTACATCACTATGACATTTTAATAATATAATCTATAAATAATAAGGTGAATAAACTTAATAATAAAACATTTTTAATACTAGGCGGCACAGGATCTTTCGGTAAAGCAATGGTTATGAGATTGCTTAAATTGAATATTAAAAAGATTATTGTTTTTAGCAGGGATGAACTAAAGCAATATGAGATGAGAAATGAAATAAAATCAAAAAAATTAGAGTATCATATTGGAGATGTAAGAGATAAAAGTTCATTAAGTTTTTCAATGAAAAATGTGGATTACATTTTTTATGCAGCAGCTTTAAAGCAAGTACCATCTTGTGAATTTTTTCCAGACGAAGCAGTAAAAACTAATTTTTTTGGAGCACTTAATGTTATTGAATTAGCTGATTTATTTAAAATTAAAAAAATTATTTTTTTAAGTACAGATAAGGCAGTAGAACCAATTAATTCTATGGGCACCTCTAAATCGTTAATGGAAAAATTAGTTTGCAGTAAATCTCTAAATTCTAATACTCAATTAATTATTACTAGGTATGGAAACGTATTGGCAAGCAGGGGTTCAGTGCTCCCGTATTTTATTAATTCAATCCAAGCTAAAAATGAAGTTAATGTAACTTCAAAACACATGACACGATTTTTGATGCAAATCGATGATGCCCTTGACCTGGTAATGCATGCCCTTATTAATGGAAGGTCTGGTAGTATTTATGTTAGAAAATGTTTCGCTTCATACATCTCAGAATTAGCAAAGTCTGTGGGATTTATACTTAATAAAAAAATTCATATAAATTATACTGGTATAAGAGTAGGGGAAAAAATAGATGAAACTTTAATAAGTAAATACGAAATGTCCAGAGCAAAAAATTATAAAAATTATTTTGAAATTATTCCAGAGATAAAATTTACTTATGATAATTTTATGACTTCAGGAATTTCTGATAAACTATTGAATGATTACAATTCATCTCAAAATTTATTAGATTTTAAAAAATTAACAAAGTTTATTCAACCAACTGTTTTAAAGATAGTTAAAAGTTAATAAAATAATAATGGATATTTCCATAATAGAACCAAATAATTTTTTAGCAAAAAACTTTTATCACTTTATAAAAAATAAAAAAAAAATTAAAAAAATTTATTTTATAGAGAAAAATACGAATAATAAAAATATAAAAAAATATATTGAGTATTCAGATAAGATATTTATTTTTTTTGAAAATTTTAAAATTAAATATAAAAATAATTTAAAAATTATTAAAGAAGTTATTTCTTACAAAAAAAAGAAAAAAAAATTTTTTTTAATATCTTCAAATCAATATAATACTCCTTCAATACATCTAAAAAAATACGAAGAATTTTTTCTCGATTTAAAAAAAAAAAATATTATAGATTTAAAAATTTATAGATTCCCAATTATATTTGGCAAATGGTCCAAACCTAATCGCCACAATATCATTGCAACATTTTGTTATAAAATTATTAAGGATAGAAATTTTTTTTTTAATAAAAATAAAAATATTGAACTATTGTATATAGATGATTTAATTAAATTGTTATTACTAGATCTATATAAAAAAAAAGATAAAATAACTATTTCTGATAGATTCAATAAAACTTTCAAGACTGACTTAATAAATCTAAAAAGTATAATTAAAAAAATTCATTCAAATTACAAATCTAAATATATAATTAATTATAATTTAAAGTTTTATAAATATCTTTATTCAACTTATTTATATTTTATAAATAAAAAAGATTATAAGTATAAAATTAATAATCACAATAAAAGTAGCACCGGTTTTTTTTTAGAAATCTTTAAATCAAAATATTTTGGACAAATTTCTTTGCTTAAAATTAAAGGTAAAATGATTAGAGGAATGCATTTTCATAACACAAAATATGAAAAATTTTTGGTTATTGATGGAAAAGTAAGTTATACATCTAAAGATATGTTTAATAAAAAAGTTTATAAAACAATATTAGATTCTTCTAATTATGAAATTATAAACACTATTCCGGGACATATTCATTCTTTTAAAAATTTATCTAATAAGTCCGCAACAATCATAGTTTGGGCAAATGAAATTTTTAACCCATCTAATACTGATACTTTTTATAATTAAGAATGAATTACTCCAAAAAAAAGCTTAAGGTTATGTCAATAGTTGGTACTAGGCCAGAAATTATACGTCTGTCTAGAATTTTTTCAGTTTTAGATAAATATTGCGATCATAGTATAGTTCATACGGGACAAAATTATGATTATGAACTAAATCAAATTTTTTTTGAACAATTAGAAATTCGTAAACCAGATTTTTTTCTTGAAGCAGCTGGCCAAACTGCGTCCGAGACTATCGGGCACGTTATTACAAAAGTAGATAAATTATTTTTTACTGAAACACCAGAAGCAGTTCTAATTTTAGGAGATACTAATAGTTGTTTAGCAGCGATACCTGCTAAACGAAGAAAAATTCCTATTTTTCATATAGAGGCAGGCAATAGGTGTTTTGATCAAAGGGTCCCAGAAGAAATAAATCGTAAAATTGTAGATCATGTTTCTGATATTAATCTTACATATAGTGATATAGCCCGAGAAAATTTATTAAGAGAAAATTTACCCTCAGATCAAATAATTAAGATAGGAAGTCCCTTGTATGAAGTTTTGAATTATTATATGCCAAAAATACTTGCATCTAATATTATTTCTAAATTAGATTTAAAAACAGAGCAGTATTTTTTAGCTAGCATACATCGCGAGGAAAATATTGATTCAGATAAATCGTTTAAAAAAATAGAACTTATTTTAAACACTATTGCTGATAAATTTAGGTTGCCCGTAATTGTTTCAACACATCCACGTACTAGAAAAAAAATTAGCGACCTTAAAGTTAAACTTCATCCACTGGTTCGCTTAAATAAGCCATTTAGTTTTTTTGATTATATTAATCTTCAAATAAACGCTAGATCAGTAATTTCAGATAGCGGCACTATAACAGAAGAATCTTCAATTCTAAATTTTCCCGCTCTAAATTTAAGAGAAACGCATGAGCGATCGGAAGGCATGGAAGAAGCAGCGGTAATGATGGTTGGACTTGAAATTGACCGGGTGTGCCAAGGTCTACATATTTTACAAGATCAATTAAGAAGAAAAAAACGTATTTTAAATATAGTTAAAGATTATAATGTTACCAATGTAAGTGAAAAAGTATTGAGAATTATTCATAGTTATACAGATTATGTTAACAGAATAGTATGGAAAAAATGACTAATTAAAAATCTTCATGAGTTTTAATGGATAAAAAAGTTTGTTTTATAACAAATGAAATAAAACAAAATACCCATATTTATTTTTTTAAAAAAAAAATAAATTCATCACATACAATTTTTGTGATGAACCAGAAAATAAATCAAAATATAAATTTATTTTTAAGAATTTTTCTTGAATTTATTATTTTTTTTAAAATCTTAATTTTATGTATTTTTAAAATAAAAAAAGTAAATTTATTAGTTATTCAAATTTCTCCTTTGTATAATTTTATTTTATATTTTTTTTTACATATGTTAAATTTTTCTGAAAAAAATATTTGTTATATTGGAGATTATTGGCCTTTTGCTTTCAAAAAATTTATTAAGCCAAAATTAATTTATGTATTATTTGAGAAAATAGCTAAAAAAATTTACCTAAAGTTTGATCATTTTATAGTTATGAATAATTTTACTCAAAATCATCTTAGGAAAGTAATCTCACACAAAGGAGTTATTTTAAAAATTTTCCCAGGCATTTATAAAAAACCTATAATAAAAAAAAAAAAATACAAAGATAAATTTTATTTTTTATATTTTGGAAATATTGGTTTTTTTCAGCCTTTGGAATTTATTATAGATGCATTTCTAGACTTAAATAAAAAATATAAAGATATTTATTTTGATATTATTGGACAGGGCATAAAACGAGGTCAATTAATCAAAAAATATAAAATGTTATCAACAAAAAATATTTCTTTTATTAAATATAAAAGTCCTGATGAAATATATAAAAATAATTTTTACAACGTTCATATTGTTTCTATAAAAGGAGGCATTCAAGGAAATATTCCTAGCAAAGTTTCATTTGGTATGTCCGCTCAAATTCCTAATTTGATATTTTCTGATGGTGAATGCGAAAGACAATTTAAAAACATGTCTTTATTTGGTAGACCAGAAAGTTATAAAGATGCATATAGATTAATGGAGTTAGCAATTGTTAAAAATAAATTGTTAAAAAAGATTTTAATTAATTCAAATAAATTCTATTCTAATAATTTTTCACAAGTGAAAATAAAAAATAATATTAATAATTTTATTAGTCAAATTATTTAATTTAATGAAACGTTATAGCAAAGCAGAAATAAAGAAAGTGGAAAAAGTATTGTCCTCTAGATTAACTAATTATTGGACAGGAAAAGAAAATTATTTTTTTGAAAAAGAGTTCTCCAAATATGTTGGTAATCGATATTCAGTTTCAGTTTCCAATGGGAGTGTTGCCTTAGAACTTGCAGTAAGAGCTTTAAATTTAAAAGAAGAAGACCAGATCATTGTAACCCCAAGGTCTTTTATTATTTCTGCAAGTTGCGCTTTGAATTTAGGACTGAAGCCAATTTTTGCAGATGTGGATCATAATGGAAATTTAAATATAGATGGAATTCTCAAAGTTTATAATAAAAAAGTTAAAGCAATTATTGTGGTTCATTTAAATGGATGGGCTTGCGATTTAGATCCAATAATAAATTTTGCAAATAAGAATCAAATCTACTTAATTGAAGATTGTTCACAAGCGCATGGAGCTAAATATAAAGGTAAACCAGTAGGATCTTTTGGGGATATATCAATATGGTCATTTTGCCAGGATAAAATTATTTCAACTGGCGGAGAGGGTGGAATGATATCAACTAACAATAAAAAATTTTGGCAACTATGTTGGTCTTATAAAGATCATGGAAAAAACTATCAAAGTGTTTTTAATAAAAAACATAGATCAGGTTTTCGATGGTTGCATACTGAATTAGGATCCAATTATCGAATGACCGAGATGCAGGCTGCATTGGGCAGATTTCAGTTAAAACATTTAGATAAACAAATTAAAAAAAGAAATCAAATTGCTTCAATTTATATAAATGGCTTACGAGAATTTTTTTACAAAGATAGTTTTTTTAAAAGACCTAATTTTAGGTGTTCTCAATGTTTAATTAAAACAGTAAGCAAAGAATGCAAACCTTGTTTACATGCATTTTATCGACTTAATCTTTTCACTAGCTCAAAAAAAATAAAATTAATAAAACTTATAACTGAGCTAAATAAAAATAATATCAAGTGTGGATTGGGATCTTGCCCAGAAATATATCGTGAAAAAATATTTAAAAAATTAAAAATATATCCCAAAAAGAGATTACCAAATGCTAAATTGTTGGGTGAAACTAGTTTAATGTTTCCTATTGACCCCTATTATCCCCTATCGAAATTAAGAGCAGAAATTAAAGTTATTCAAAAAATATTAAAAAATTATTAAAAAAGCACTTAAAAATGTATCAAACTTATTTTAAAAGAATATTTGATATAATTTTAAGTATATCTCTAATTTTTATTTTACTTCCTATATTAATTATAATTTTTTTTGTAGTTTGGCTTAAAATTGGCTTTCCTATTTTTTTTCAAAAAAGACCCGGTTTAAATGGTAAAATTTTTACTCTATATAAATTTAAAACTTTATTTGACACGCACACATCTGTTTTGGAAAATGAAAGACAAAGTGGTTTTGGAGATTTTTTAAGAAAAACAGGAATAGATGAATTGCCCCAATTGTTTAATGTGTTAAAAAATGACATGAGTCTTGTGGGTCCAAGACCGCTATTAATAGAGTATTTGGATAAGTATTCTAAGTATGAAAAAAAAAGACATTTAGTTAAACCTGGAATAACAGGCTTAGCTCAAGTTATCCATAATACTTCAGGCCTAAAATCGTGGAAAAAAAATATTAAATTAGATATTTTTTACATATACCATGTAAGCTTTTTATTAGATATGCAAATATTATTTAAGACTGTTAAAATTATAATTCTAAGAAAAAAACAATATCAAGATTTTAAAAAATTCTATGAATAAAACAATAGTCAAATTTAAAAAATTTTTTCTTCTAAATTTCAAAAGTATAAAATCTTTTTTTACACGTACAATTTACGCTGATCACAATAATTCTAGATTTGTAAAATCTGCTTTAAATAAATTATTAATACAATATAATAATAAAAGTTTTGTTTTAAATATTGGCTCAGGAAATAAACGTATTGCCCCGCATGTAAAAAATTTAGATATTTTTAAAGGCACTAATATTGATTATGTCTGTAATGCAGAAAAGATACCTATTAAAAAGAACAGTGTGGATCTTATTATAACACAAGAGACTTTTGAGCATATTTCAAAACCTAAAAAAGCTTTAAAGGAATGTTACAGAATTTTAAAAACTGGAGGAAGAATCTATTTTCAAGTGCCATTTATTATAGGGTATCATCCTGGACCAACAGACTTTTATAGGTTTACAAGAGAAGGAATAATAGCTTTTTTGAGCGAAAGTGGTTTTAAAGTTGAGAAAGTAGACATTACAGTTGCAGGAGCTGTTGGGTTTTATAGAGTTGCAGTAGAGTTTTTTGCTATATTGTTTTCTGGCCCTATATCTATTTTGTACATTCTTTTTAAAGGAATATTTTCTTTATTGTTATATCCTATAAAAATAATTGACTTTTGGTTTAGATTGTCAAAGCAAAGAGATAGGATTGCAGGAGGTTATTATGCAATTGGAAAAAAATTTTTTAGAGAAAAATAAAATACAATATGAAAAATATACTTTTGTCATCTATTGGAAGACGAGTGGAATTAGCGGAGGCTTTTTTAAAAGAAATTTATTTAAGAGATCAGAGTTTAAAAATTTTTGCTATAGACGCTAATCCTAATTATTCTGCCGCTTGTCAACTTGTATATAAATGTTTTAAGTCCCCCAGAGCTAGTGAAAATCATTATATCGATTTTGTTTTAGAAAAATGCAAAAAATATAATATTGGGATGATTATACCAACAATTGATACTGAATTATCAGTTTTGGCAAAAAATTTAAATATATTTAATTCTCGGGGAATTTTACCAGTGATTAGTGATCTAGAATTTGTCAATGTATGCAGAGATAAAAGACTGACCGCAAATTTTTTTGCAGATTTAAATTTATCAACACCGAAAATTTATCAAAAAGACAAACTTAAATTTCCATGTTTCGTAAAACCATATTCTGGGAGCAGTAGCATTAATTCTTTTAAAATTGAAAAAGAACAAGATTTGTCAATTTCATTGAGAAATAAAGAAAATATGATGTTTGCAGAATTTGTAGGAGATGGATTTTCTGAATATTCGGTAGATATGTATTTTGATCGGCTAGGTAAGTTGAAATGCTTAGTGCCAAGACAACGGATTGAAATCCGGGCAGGAGAGGTAAGCAAAGGAATTACTCGCAAAAATTATGTGTACGAGTATGTGTTATCTCATTTTCATAGTGTGCCAGGTGCTAGGGGCTGCATTACCTTACAACTTTTTTTTAACTCTGAAAGTAAAGAGTTTTATTTTATAGAGATCAACCCTCGTTTTGGTGGCGGGTTTCCGCTTTCTTATAGCGCAAAGGCAAATTATCCCGGATGGTTAATAGATGAATATTTTTTTGAAAAAGAAATTCCTTTTTTTGATAATTGGGAAGAAGATTTGTTAATGCTTCGATACGACTCAAAAATTTTAATACATGGTATTTCCTAAAATAAATCTTTTTAAGTCTGTAATTGTACTGGATCTTGATGATACTTTATATAAAGAAGCAGATTATCGAAATTCTGGATTTAGAGAAATTATTAAGTATCTTAAAAAAAATTATAAAATAAAAATAAAAAAACAATTTATATATAAGTGCATTAAAAATAAAAAAAATATTTTAGAAGAAATATGTAAGAAAAATAACCTACAAAAGTCAATCGTAGAGAGTTTACTTTGGGTATATCGGTTACATAAACCCAAAATACATTTAAATAAAAATGTTAAAAAAATTATTTTAAAGCTAGAAAAATTAAGTGCAGGTGTTGCAATCTTAACAGATGGAAGGTCTGTAACACAAAGACTAAAATTGCGTGTTTTAGGTCTTGATTATTTGCCTTTTTATATATCAGAAGATTACAACGATACAAAACCTTCGCTTAAAAGATTTAAATTAATCATGAAAGATTTGCCCGCAAAAAAATATATTTATATTGCTGACAATCCATCTAAAGATTTTTTAGCACCTAATAAAATCAAATGGTTAACTATTGGTATTAAAGCCGGAGTACATAATATACACACACAACAAATAAAAAAAAAATGCACAGAGTATCTCCCTACATTTTGGATTAATGAATTATCAGAATTATTTAAATATGTTGAAAATTAATTATTTTATAAAGTTTTTAGCATTTAACAGTGTATTTCCTCTTATAAAAAAAAACTAACCGTTCAAATCAAGTCAATAAAAGTTGCCCGTCATATTTTTTTAATTATCACAAAAGATTAAAATCTCTAACATGGATGGTATAGGCGCTTATGAGTTCATTAATAAAGATAATTATGTTATTAGCAAAATTAAAAATTCCAAAAGTTAAAAAAATATAGCCATTATGATTAGTTTAAGATTTTTATTTTTAGTTAAGTCTTTAGGTTTTAATTCTTATGATTTATAGTTAAATATACTTTATAAAATATCTAAAGTTTAAAATTAATTTATTTTAATATTACAATGTTTATTAAATTTCATGATATTACAAAAAGTGCTCTTGTACTCCCCCGTTTTGTAAAACAGACAATTGCAATAATTTTAGATCTAAGTTTATGTATTTTATGTACTTGGCTTGCATTTTTTCTGCGCTTAGAACAATTTATTTTAATTAAGAAGGATAGCGTCTTATCTGCCGCATTAGTCTCGATAATTTTAGCCTTACCTCTATTTTGGTTACTTGGATTGTACCGCACTATTTTTAGGTATTCAGGTTTAAGCATTGTGTTTTCAGTATTTATTGCTTCGTTAGTTTATGGATTTTTATATTTTATAGTATTTGGAATTTATGGAGTTGCTGGCATTCCAAAATCAATAGGCATACTTCAGCCCATGTTATTATTTTTTGCAATTGTATTTTCTAGATTGGTTGTAAAATATTTATTACGAGAACGCTATGTTTATAAAGACAATAGCAAGTTTAAAAAAAAATTATTAGTGTACGGTGCAGGCATAGCAGGGCAACAATTAGTATCTGCCTTAAAAAATAATTATGAATTAGCGGTGGTTGGTTTTTTAGATGATGATAAACAGTTACAGGGTCAGGTTTTACAAGGTCAAAAAATTTTTTCTCCTTCAAATCTTCCGGATTTAATAAAATCAAAAGAAGTGCAATTGACTGTCCTTGCGCTTCCATCCATTAAGCGAAATAGAAGAAATGAAATTTTAAAAAATTTAAATAATTACCAACTGCAGGTGCAAACCTTACCAAGTATGTCAGATATTATTCAAGGCAGAGTTACTTTGTCTGATATTAAAGATTTAGATGTGAATGATATTCTAAACCGAGATCTAGTTTTACCAAATCATGAATTGTTAATTAGAAATATAAACTCTAAAGTAGTATTAGTAACAGGCGCAGGTGGTACTATTGGATCCGAATTAGCTTGTCAAATTGCAAAACTTAATCCTGAAAAATTATTAATTTTAGAATTAAATGAATTTGCTCTTTATAAAGTTTATGAGAAGTTAAAGATTTTGAATACAAACCTAAAAATTGTTCCACTGCTTGTTAATGTGCAAGATCAAAATAAAGTGAGTGAAATATTTAAAACTTTTAAAGTGGATACAGTCTATCATGCCGCAGCTTATAAACATGTACCATTAGTTGAGGAAAATATTTGTGAAGGAGTTAAAAATAATGTTTTTGCAACCTTAGCTGTTGTAAAAGCAGCTCTTTCTCAATCAGTTACAAATTTTGTACTAATATCAAGCGATAAAGCTGTAAGACCAACTAATGTTATGGGTGCTTCCAAACGACTTGCAGAACTTTGCGTTAAGGGACTTTATCATTATGAGAAAAATAATCAGATTAAAATGTCCATAGTACGCTTTGGCAATGTACTTGAATCATCAGGATCCGTTATACCAAAATTTAAAAATCAAATAAAAAATGGAGGACCTATCACTCTAACACATCCCGATGTTACGCGATATTTTATGACCATTACCGAGGCAGCACAATTAGTTATTCAGGCAGGAGCTATGAGTGACAATTGTAATGTATTCATTCTTGATATGGGGAAGAGTGTAAAAATTATAGATTTAATTTATCGTATGATTAGTCTTTCAGGTCTTACGGTTAAAAATGAAAGTAGTAACAAAGGCGAAATTGAAATAAAAATTATTGGTCTTCGACCTGGAGAGAAATTATATGAAGAGTTATTATTAGGTGATAATATGCAAAAAACTCAACATCCTAAAATTCAAAAAGCTCAAGATCCATTTATTTCTTTTACTCAGTTGGAGACTGATCTAAATATTTTAAAAACTTTATTAGACAATAATAAAGTAGACGATGTAAAAAAATTACTCAGTAGAATTGTAACAACTTATAAATCCAATACTAAAATTGTTGATCATATTTACCTAGAACAAAGAAAGCAGGAAAAAAATTACTTTGACTCTAATAGAGAGGAAAGAGATTAAGATTCGAAATAGTTAATTTAATTATTTTTTTTTGATGAAAATTATATCATGTCATTACCCTTTATAGAAAATAATAAGAATAATAACTTCTTAAATAAAATATTAAATTATTCTTATTACTTTTTTTGGATTATTTGTTTAATTTTTTTATTATATCAAGTTTTAAAAGATTTTGATCAATTTAGTAAAATAATTAAGATACAATTTAAAGAATTTTTTTTTATTTTAATTTTTTTTATTCTTAATTTAAATATAGCAAATTATAGGTTTTTTTATTTTTTAAAAAAAATGAATAAATATTCCGATGGTTATGTCAATTGGAGCAGATTGTTTTTTCAGACAGTATTAATGAATTTTTTTTTTTTTGGATCTGGCCATCT
>Ga0209400_1000539_pt1 | contig 32941 bp, 25 predicted proteins | sample M_130807_EF_Meta_FD_187313 | JGI IMG/M metagenome (GOLD analysis project Ga0209400, IMG submission 187313) | Freshwater microbial communities from Lake Montjoie, Canada to study carbon cycling - M_130807_EF_MetaG (SPAdes) (version 2) | ecosystem: Environmental > Aquatic > Freshwater > Lake... | reverse complement strand
AGTCGACTGCGGCACCCGCGCAAGTTGATCGCCCGTCCGATCAAGCCGCTCCGCCTCGCGAAAAGGAGAGTTCGGTGCGCCTGCTGAAGCCACTCTATCAACGCAGCCCTTTTCTGTATGGACTGGTATTCCTTGGGCTGGCTACGCTGGCGGGACCAGTGTCATTCCTCTATCGGAAATTCCGCGACGACCCGCAACGACGGGCGCGCAAGGCGCTTCGGTTGGCAACGAGCCAAGCATTGCAATCCGCGGAAAAATGCGCCGCCAACGGCGACGTGCCCGGATTTTTCGCGGCGGCGCGCTCGGCCCTACAGGATCAGCTCGGGGGAATCTGGAAGCAGGCGCCGCAGGCGATCACCGTTTCGGAGGTGCAATCGAGATTGGGCATGGATTCTCCTGTCACCGCTTTTTTTCGCGCGGCCGATCACCAGTCCTACGGTGGGATGTCTGCTGCGGACTCGCTGCCGCAGTGGCGATCGCTGTTGCAGCAGTGCTTTGCCCTCTTAACCGCACCCGACCATCAATGAAGTTTCCCATCCCATGGTCCGCCGCTTTTTTTCTGTGGCTCTTTGCGACCACAATCCTGGCGGGCGAATCCCGTTCTTTTGAACGGGCTCGCCAACTCGCGCTCTCGGGAGATCACATTCACGCGGTGCAGGAGTACCGCGGCCTGTTGTCGGAGCAAGGCCCGAGTTTTTCCGTGCTCTACAATCTCGGTGGCAGTTATGCCGCGCTCGGTGATCACGGCAACGCGATGCTTTGCTACGAACGCGCCCGCTTGCTCTCACCCCGCGATCCGGACTTGTTGAGAAATATCGATCTCACCCGCAAGGCGGCGAAAATCCCGGAAATCGATTCCACCAAGCCTTCGTTCCACACGCTGCTACATTTTTTCAGCCGTAATGAATTGTCGCTGGGGATCATGGTCCTTGCCGGCCTGATCCTGCTGATGTCCTTGTTTGCGTTCCTGCTTCGCCCACCCCGCCGGGGCCTGCGACCGGTGTTGTTCGGCTGTTCGACCGTGGCTCTTTTGTTGATCGTGCTTTCGGCCTACGCGATTTCCGTTAGAAAGTCCGAAGACGATCTTGCGGTGATCCTGGCAAAAAATTGCAGCCTGCGTCTGTCGCCTTTTGCCAAGGCCGATGTGATGACGACCTGCGAGGCGGGGAGGATGGTCCTCATCGAATCGGTGCGGGGTGACTTCAGCTACGTTCATCTCGTCGACACCGAATTGCGCGGTTGGGTCGGCAATGGCGAACTGGCGCGGATCATTCCCGCCGGGTAATTCCGTTTTTGTGGCTGGTCTTCCTTGCCCGCGCGATCTATGTTGCGGTTGTGGAAGAGACGTTTTTCGAGCTCGACAATGTTTCAGTCTGGCGGGGCAATCGCATGGTTCTGAGCGATTTCACACTGTCATTGCGCAGCGGTGAAAGTGTCGCCATCCTCGGGCCTAACGGATCGGGGAAAAGCACCTTGATGTACTTGCTTTCCGGGGAACTGCACGCGGCGTTTTCTCCCGACAGTCATTGCCGCTTGTTTGGCGAGGACACCTGGTCGCTCGAGGAACTGCGTCATCGCATCGGAGTCATCATGCCCGAACAGGTGACGCGGTTCGAGGACGGCGAAGCAGTGGGGGATGTCGTGCTCTCCTCGCTGCGCTCCGCTTATGGTCGCACCCGTGAGATGCGATTTTCCCGGCGGGAAAAACAGGCGGCGCTTGACGCGATGGCATTGATGGGAATTGTCGAACATACCGGCAGGGATTTTGGACGGCTTTCCTCCGGCGAGCGACGGCGTGTGTTGATCGCCCGTGCCCTGGTTCACGCGCCGGAGGTGTTGGTTCTCGATGAACCATTCACCGCGCTTGATTTCGCCGCGTCGCAAAGCCTGATGCGGAGTTTGCGTTCGCTGATCAACCATGGCTGCACCGTGGTGTTGGTCACCCATCATCCGGAGGAAATCCCGCCGGAAATCCCGCGGGTGGTATTGCTGAAAAGCGGCGCGCTGGTCGGCGATGGTTCCAAGCGGCAGGTGATGTCCGACGGAAACCTTTCCGTGCTGTTCGGACTGCCCCTGCGTCTGACTTGGCAAAAAGGCTGGTGCCAGGCCCGCGCGGCGGATGATTCGCTGGATTGATTCTTCAAGAATCTTCGTGCCATCGCGGGGTTGAGTTGTTATCAATTGGCATCGTTGCCGATGAATGAACAGGATCCCAGTTCAGGCCAGCCTTCCGGGGTTTGGAAAAAAGTGCCGCCATGGCTGGTCATTGTGGTGCTTAGCGCGCTGGCGCACTTGTGGTGTCTGAAGTCGCAGTTTTTTCTCGATGACCTCTGGCAGATCCGCGACAGCGATTGGATCAGGTTGAATCAACTTCCCACGGGTACGTATCTCGAGTGGTTTTACATTTGTCTGATCGCCCAAGTGAAGGTATTCGGCATGTCGTCCCCGGCGATTCATGCGTTCAACTGGCTTTTGCACACCGCTGTCGCCTGCGTGTTGTATTTTTCCGCCTGTGATTATCTGGGGGGGAAAAAGGCGCGGGGGATTGCCTTGTTCGGCGCGCTGTTGTTTGCCGTGCATCCCCTCGGCAGTGAGATTCCCAATTACGCCCGCACCCAGGATCTGGCATGGGTGACCTTGTTTTCCTTGCTGGCCGCATGGATGTTTTTCCGATTTTCCCGCGACGGTGGCTGGTCGAAATTGCTGCTGTGTGTGCTGTTCATCGTTGGCGCGACTTTTTCCAAGGGGCCCGGCCTGTTTCATGCGGCAAGCATGGTGGGCATGGTGGGACTGGTGTTTTATCTGCCCCGGAAATGGCCGTGGATCAAACGCAGGAAATACATGGTTCTCGCTGCCATGACGGTCATGATCGCCGTGCTGTGCGTGCTGGGTCGAAACAGCCGCTGGTGGAATATGACATCCGAATGGGGTGAACCGCGGTTTATCGGTCATGGCCTGACAATTTGCCGGGTGTTTTGGGAATTCACCTGGCGGGGTTTGGTTCCGATCAAACTCTGCGCCGACCATCACATTGCCGAGACATTGGTTCAACCCGGTACCGGATGGTGGGGTGTGACCGACACCACGGCGTTGATTGCCGCGGGCGGCATGATGGTTTTCACGCTGATCGCTCTGGTCTTGTTGCGTTGGTCGTCGACGCGGATGATCGGCCTGTGTTTCTTTTTGTATGCGGCGGCGATGTTGCTGAGATTTTTGTACTTTGTGCCCGAGTACATGCCGGAGTATCGGATCTATCCCGGCTTGCCCTGGTTTTGTCTTGGCATGGCGCTATTGCTGGGTGCGTTCTGGCACTGGCTAACGAAAGTCAATCCGGCCATTCCGGCGTCGGTGATTCTCGGTTGTTTTGTGGTTCTCTCCGCGAAGCGTTCCTTCCAGTGGCACGACCTGAACATTTTGATGGCCGACGTGTTGAAGCAATATCCCACCCAGGCCCGTGCGGTTTGGGTGTTGCAGCGCAATGATCTCGACAACAAAAACTGGCAGGCGGTGATTGACCGTCAGCGCAAACTATGGCCGCAGGTGCATCGAGCGTTCCTTGCGGACTTGCGCAGCCTCGCGCCGCGGCGGGAACTGCCGACCGGGCATCACGCGTTGGCGGAAGTCGGGTGCCGGGCTCTTTATGCCCGTGCGCTCGCCGAGCAGAAAGGCGTCAAAGTGGGACTCCGCGAGTTGGATGGGCTGGAGGGATACATGATGGCCCGCAAGCTCGACAAGACCGTGCATTGGCTTCACTGGCAGCATTTTCGTCATGCGAAGGCGCTGTTGTTGGAAAAAGAAGGCCGGTATCGGGAGGCGTATGACTTGATGGAACCTGATTTGCCGACGAACGACTGCCGGGTGGACTTCGAGCGCATCCGCGCGAAACGGGATGCCGCGCCGCCGCAGTGATGGTTCATTGTTTCTGTTTCCACGGGCGTTCTTTAGGCACCTGCTTCTTGACATAGTTGCCAAGGGTGGCCCTGTCGTCCGCCACGATGCGGCGTCCCAGAGCCGCGAAAAGCTGGCTGATTTCGGTGGCCTCCTGCAGCAGTGCCAGGGTCTGCGTGGGATCAAGACCCGTCTGCGTTAGTGCGGATTGATTGATCGCGTATCTCTTGCCGAGAACTTTTTCGGATAACGCGGCCAACGCCTCCTCGGCATCGCGCAGGGGATCGGCGCTGGTCTGTTGATGGAATGTCTGGTCCGCCTGCAATGCCCGCCGATCACCCTCGGGCATGGTCGAGAGGAATGAATTGACCGCGGCGGGGTTTTCCGGATCGAAGTCGGCGGAGAGAATCGTTTCCAGCACCGGTATGCCTTCCATGTAGCGCGATGCATGATGCAGGCTTTCGAATTGTTCGCACAAGTAGCGCTTCGCCTCGAGGGAATTCATGGCGAGGTGGCAGAGATAGATGATCATCGGGTCGATGTTGCTCGGCTCCGTCGCAACTGCCGTTTGCTGTTTCCTGTCGGGCCGTTGTTCGCGGTTGTGTTTTTTCTGGGCCTGGGAAGTGGCGAGGCGCAGGTCCGGAGCGCTCATCTGCAAACGGGTGGCGCAATGATTGAGCATCGAGTCGCGGCTCACGGGGTCGGCGATGTAGGCGAGCAATTCGGCAACGTCCCGGGCCGTCGCACCGCGTGCTTGTGCGTTGGCCAAACCGCCCTCCACCTGGGCGCGGTCGATTTTAAAATCGAAAAAAAGCCGTGCCTCGGCAAGAAGCTGGAGAAAGGAGTCCGCGCCTTCGCGTTTGAGATAGGAGTCAGGATCATCACCGGCGGGCATGGAGACCACACGGACATTGATGTTCTCCGCAGAAAGTTCGCGGAAAGCGCGCTCGCACGCCGTGTAGCCCGCTTTGTCGGCATCAAAACAAAGGAGTGCGGTGTCGGTGTAGCGCTTGAGAATTTTCGCATGCTGCGGAGTGCAGGCGGTGCCAAGGGTTGCGATCGCGTGGTCGATCCCGTGTTCATGGCAGGCCAGGGCGTCGAGCTGGCCTTCGCAAATCAGCACCGCCTTGCGGGTCATGATCGGACGTCGTGCGCGATCGAACGCGAACAGGGTTTTCGACTTCAGGAACAGCGCGGTTTCGGGGGAATTGATGTATTTTCCGGAGTTGGGATCCGCGATGATTTGTCGTCCTGAAAAAGCAATGATGTCGCCCTGGTCATTGCAGACCGGAAACATCAGCCGGTTGCGGAATCGAACATACAGCCCGCCCTGTTCGCGTTGCACGGCGATGCCCGAATCGACCAGCTCCCGACCGGTGAATTTTTTCTCCCTTGCCCAATCGAGAAATTGTTTTTGCTGATCCGGCATCCAGCCGACTGTCCAGCGGATGGCCATGTCGCGGTTGTAACCACGGGATTTCAAGTAATCGCGCGCATGTTTTGCTCCCGGGTCCTTGAGCAGCAAGTCGTGCATGAAGCGTGCGGCCTCGCGGTGCAGATCGAGCAAGCGGCCGCGCTGGCGTTTGTTGCGTTCGGCATCGGCATCGAAGGCATCCTCGACAATGGCGATGTTCGCTTTGGCCGCGAGTTTGCGCACGGCGTCGGTGAACGACAGGCCCTCATATTTCATCACAAACGAATACGCGTCGCCGCCTTCGCCGCAGCCGAAACATTTGAAGGTCTGGCGTTGTGCGTTGATATGGAACGACGGGGTTTTTTCGTTGTGGAACGGGCAGTTCGCCTTGAACGAGGAGCCGGAGCGTTTGACGGGAATGTAAGAGCTGATGAGGTCCACGATGTCCGTGGCCTCGAGAATTTTCGTTCGGGTTTCCTGGGAAATTTGCGCCAATGAATTGTGTGTTGTCGTGTGGGAAATGCATATCACAAATGCCCATGCAAACCACCGAAAAAATCTGCGCGCGGGCGATTTTGCCCATGCATCAAGGGGAAAAAAATTTCGCGCCGCGCCCGAGCGGAGGTCGATCCGCGTTCACGCCTGTTTCGTGAGAATCATGGCCGCCGCCTGGTGGAAAGCGGCGGATGCGGGATTCGATTGTGGAGGCAGCAACGCCACGGGTTGCCCCCGGTCGCCCCCTTGGCAGATGGGGGCTTGGATCGGGATTTGTGCGATCAGCGGCACGCGCAGTCTCCCGGCCTCGCGAAGACCGCCGTTTTCGCCGAAGAGATAATAGCGCTGGCCGTGTTCGCAATCGAACCACGACATGTTTTCGATCAGACCGAGCACCGGCACGTTGACCTTGGCAAACATGCTCACGGCTTTCCGCGCATCGATCAGGGCCACTTCCTGCGGTGTAGTGACGATCACCACGCCATGCAGCGCGACGGTCTGCACGATGGTGAGTTGGATGTCGCCCGTTCCCGGCGGCAGGTCGAGCACGAGGTAATCGAGTTCGCCCCAGGCGACCTGACGCAGGAACTGCTGGGTGTAGCGGGTGGCGAGCGGACCGCGCACGATCACCGGCGAGCTGTCTTCGAGCAACAGCCCCATCGACATGATTTTCACGCCGTGCGCTTCGAGCGGGATGATTTCGTCCTTGTCATTCGCCAGCGGTTTTTCATCGCAGCCGAACATCATCGCGATCGAGGGACCGTAAAGATCGCAGTCGCACAGTCCGACCGACGCGCCCGTTGCCGCGAGGGCGATTGCGAGGTTCGAGGCGACAGTGGATTTGCCGACGCCGCCTTTGCCGGAGGCGACCGCGATGATTTTTTTCACTCCCGGAATCGAGGATGCCCCAGCCTGCACCCCCGGCGTCTGGGTGGCCGGATCCTTGATGTCGATGTCCACCACAACCCGGGAAATGCCGGGGACCTGAGCGAGAACCTCGTGGCAGTTTTTGAAAATCTGTTGCGGGATTTCGGCATCGCGGGTCTGGATTTCCAAACGCACGCGAAGGTTTTCACCGTCGATCTGAATGTCCTTTACCAGGCCGAAGGAAACGATGTCACGGGAAAAACCGGGGTAGCGGATGGTGCGCAGTGCGTCGCGGATGAGGTCGGGATTCATAAGGGAAAAGCACGGCCGCCCTCATGCGCTGAACGCAGGGACAGGCATCATGGTGGGAACGATCGCCAGACAGCCCGGGCAGTTTTGCACGAAATGGCCGGGTGCGATTTCGACCAGCGGTGGCTCCGAGTCGGTCAGGCAGAGTCGATTCTGCCCCATGGTATTGCGTTCGCGGAATGCACAGCCGCGCGGCGGATGAGTGAGATTCGGCGGCAGGCCGGGGATGGTGTGCAGCAATTCGTTTTTCGGCTTGATCGAGGGAATGCTGGCGAGTAGCGCGCGGGTATAGGCGTGACGCGGATTCGAGAACAGCAGGTCGCGCGGGGCGGATTCGACGATGCGGCCCGCGTACATCACGTTGATGTGATCGCACATTTCCGAGACCACCGCGAGGTCGTGGGTGATGAAAATCACCGAGGTGCCGAGCTGCTTCTGGCGGTCGCGGATCAGGTCGAGCACCTGCTTCTGCACGGTGACGTCGAGCGCTGTGGTCGGCTCGTCGCATATCAGCAATTCCGGACGGGTGATCAGCGCCATCGCGATCATCACCCGCTGGCGCATGCCGCCGGAAAATTCGTGAGGGTAGCCATGCACCCGTTCATGGGGATTTTGAATGCCGACATCCGCGAGGGCCTCGATCGCCCGTTGCAGCGCCTTCTTTCCGCGCAGTCCCATGTGCTGTTGCAGCGGTTCGATCAATTGCGCGGAGATTTTCAGAAATGGATTGAGCGAGGTCATCGGATCCTGGAAAATCATGCTGATGCGTTTGCCGCGGATCTGGCCGAGTTCTTTTTCCGAGGCTTTCAACAGGTCGACGCCGTCGAACATCGCCGTGCCGGAATGAATGCGCCCGGGAGGTTTGGGGATCAGTCCCAACAGCGAATAACAGGTCACCGATTTCCCCGAACCGGATTCGCCGACGATGCCGAGCGACTTGCCTTTTTCCAACGAAAACGAAACGTCCTCGACCGCATGGACGATGCCATTGCGGGTGTGAAACCGGGTGCTGAGATTGTTGACTTGCAGGAGCATGGCGGCGGATCAGTGGCTTTTCTGGGAAAACGTGTTGGATGAAAGGTCGCGTCGTTCGCGGGATCGCGGCGAAAAAACAGTCGGAATCCCCGGTGCCGGATGGGCCTCGCGGAGTTGGTGTGTCAGATACTGGCTGTAACTCTGGTTGAGAAGTCGTTTGTCGTTCACGAACAGGATGTACGTCGGCACGGGAATCAGCTCGCTGGTTTTGTCGGTGGCGACCGTGCCGTAATAGAGCTTCATGCGCCTCTTGAGCTTCGAGTCGATCGGCGGCGGATTTTTTTCTATCGCCTTTTGCAAAATCCGGTTGAGCACGCCGGTGCCGGGGAATTTCTGCGATTGATTGCGGATCTTGATCGCCTCCTTGAGCACGGTTTCCACGGCTTCGTTGTTTTTGGCCGAGCACATGACAAAAGGCGCGTAGTCGAGGAAAAACAATTCGCGGCGAACATGTTCCGTCGCCTCTTCGATGCGGGCTTTTTTCCTGGCATCGGGATGATACAAATCGAACTTGTTCAACACGATCAAACAGGGTTTGTGCTCTTCCAAAATCAGTTGGGCGATTTTGCGGTCCTGCGCGGTGATGCCCGATGCGAGGTCGATCACCAGCAGAGTCAGGTCGGCGCGGCGGATTGCCTTCTCGGTGCGCATCGCGGAAAAAACCTCCACCGAGGTGTCGCGCTTGGCGCGCGGACGCAATCCGGCGGTGTCGATCAGGGTGAAATTCTCCTTGTTGAACGTGCAGGGCAGGTCGACCGCGTCCCGCGTGGTACCGGCGATTTCCGAAACGATGGTGCGCTGGTCCTTGAGGATCGCATTGGCCAGCGATGATTTCCCCGCGTTGGGTTTGCCGACGATGGCGATGCGGATTCCCTCTGGTTGGCGGGTTTCCGGCGTTTCGCCTTCGGCAGGGGAAAGGGGTTCGAGCACCGCGTCGATCGCATCGCACAATTCGCCGAAATTCCGGCCGTGTTCCGCGGAGACAGCGATGCCGTCGCCGAGCCCGAGTTTTGCGAAGTCCGACCACGCGGCCTCGTGTTTGTCGTGATCGACCTTGTTCATTACCAACAACACGGTGGCTTTCGCCTTGCGCAGTTTTTGACCGAGGGCGGAGTCGATCGCGGTGATGCCTTCGTGGGCGTCCACGACAAAAAGAATCAAGTCGGCAGTGGAGATGGCGATTTCCGCTTCGAATGTGACCTGCTCGGCAAAACCATCTTCCAGTGTGGCACCGATGCCGCCGGTGTCGACAATGTCACAGGGGAATTTCGTCGCTTTGCTCGGCGCGGCGAGCCGGTCGCGGGTGATGCCCGGCTGGTCGTGGACAATCGCGATTTTCCGTCCGACCAGACGGTTGAACAGCGCGGATTTCCCCACATTCGGACGACCAACAATTGCAACAGTGGGCATGTGCGGGACTATGGCGCAAAAAATGGCGATTACCAAGCGCGAAAAATCCTCAATTCTGCCATGAGGCAAGAAAATGCTGGCTTGCAGGGACCGCGTTTCTACAATCGCTCCATGGAACAGCATGCGGCGACTCGGGAACTATTGCGAAAATATTATGGTTACTTCAACGAGGGACGGTTTGAGGAAATGCTGTCCCTGCTAACCGACGATGTCGTTCACGACATCAATCAGGGTGCGTGGGAGCGCGGGATAGAGGCGTTTCGCACATTTTCCCAACGGATGGAGCGCTGTTACCGGGAAACTCTGACGGACCTGCAATTGTTTGTCAGCGACGACGGCACGCGCGCGGCGGCCGAGTTCCTGGTTCAGGGCATGTATCTTGGTACCGATGAAGGATTGCCCGAGGCATCGGGTCAGACGTATGCGCTGCCGGCAGGGGCGTTTTTTGATATTTCGCAAGGCAAAATCTCGCGGGTGACGATGTACTACAATCTGAACGACTGGCTTCGACAGGTGCGGGCGTTTTGAGCTTGCCTCATTGACATTGTGCGCGCAGTTTTGCCGCGCGTTCGCCACCCACCTTTTCATGTCCGACCTTGCCCTTGCCACCCATGCCGCTCTGGAAGCGGGAAAATTCCTGCACGAGCACTTTGGCAAGATCGCCAAGGTGGACGAGGAATGCCATCACGACATCAAACTCGCGCTGGACAAGGAGTCGCAGGAATTGATCACGCGGATTCTCCTCGATGCCTGTCCGGGCGACGCGCTATACGGCGAGGAGGGCATCGCGGGCAATCAGCAGTCGGACCGGCAATGGATCGTTGATCCCATCGATGGCACGGTGAATTTTTTCTACGGCATCCCGCATTTCTGCGTGTCGATCGCTCTGCGCATTCAAGGTGAAATCGTCGCCGGTGTGATTCATGATCCGATGGTGGGGGAGACATGGACCGTGGAAAAAGGCGGGCCCGCCATGCACAACGGCGTGCCGATCCAGGTTTCGGGACGCGGGAAACTTGAGGAGTCGATTCTGTTTGTCGGCTGCGGCAAGGACGGCGAGGCGATGCGCACCGGCATGGAAAGGTTTGCCCGGGCTTCGCTGCGCGCCCGGAAGATGCGGATGATGGGCTCCGCGGCACTGGGCATGGCGTACATCGCATCGGGGCGGCTCGATGCCTACGTCGAGTCGCGCATTTCCTTGTGGGATATCGCCGCCGGACAGTTGCTCGTTGAAACGGCCGGCGGCAAGGTCAACCTGACACCCCTTTCTGACAATTCCGATTGCTATTCGATCGTGGCCAGCAACGGCAGGATTCCGATAGAAGAAATTCTCTAACAAATCATCATCATGTCAAAATTACCCGTCATAGTGGGAGGGACGATCGCCATCGACAACGTCATCACGCCTCAGGCCGAGGCAAAGGAGCTGCTTGGCGGTTCCGCATCCTATGCCGCACTGGCCGCGTCGTATTTCACCAGCCCGGTGCACCTGGTCGGCATCATCGGTCACGATTATCCGCAGCGCCACATCGAGATGCTTGAGGACCACGGGGTCACTCTGGACGGTGTCGAACGCTCCGCCGGCGAGTCGTTCACCTGGACGGGAGAATACCATGCGAACATGAACGACCGCACAACGCATCGCGTCGGTCTCAATGTTCTGGAAAACTGGCAGGTGAAAGTGCCGGCATCCATTGCCGCGACTCCGATCGTGGTGCTGGCGAACATGTCGCCGGACAATCAATTGCAGATGCTTGCGGGTTCCACGGCCTCGCCGCGATTCGTGATCGCCGACACGATGGATTTGTGGATCAACATCGCCAATGAACGCTTGCACGACGTCCTCAAGGAGTTGGATCTTTTTGTCATCAATGAGGGAGAGGCCCGTGAATTTACGGAAACCTCGAATCTGATTCTTGCCGGCAAACGGCTCCTTGCAAAAGGTCCGCGCAATGTGATCATCAAGCTCGGCGAATTCGGCGCGATGCTTTTTTCGGGAGAGGCGGAGAACTGGGAGATCAGTCAGCAGACATTCTTCCGGTCCGCGGCGTTCCCCTTGCATGAAGTCGCCGATCCCACCGGTGCCGGCGATACTTTTCTCGGTGCGCTCGCGGGCTATCTGGCCTCGCTGGGCAGGACCAGTTTCAGTTTCGAGGACATCCGCCAGGCGGTCGTCAAGGGTTCGATTCTCGCATCCTTCACCTGTGAGGAATTTTCCACCAGGAAGTTGCAGTCGCTCGACAGCCGGGAAATCGCCCAGCGCGAGGAATTGTTCAAGCACCTCACCGATTGGTGATCCCGCTTGCCGAACCGCGATGGATTCCGTCGCTGCCATGAGCCGAAATCTGTAAGATTCACTGGTTTTCACGCGTTCCTTGCTACAGTTTTTCACCTTCGCATGCGCCCCGAGAAAATCAGCATACCTTCGCACTCCGCAACTGGAGGGTGGTTTTTTTTTCTCTTCATCGCGATGCTGTCGACGGCAATGGATTCCTGCACCTTGCGCACGCCGGTTTCGACCAGTCAGCCGAAACTTCCCGCCGACTGGAAAAATGCGAAGTCATTTCCCGTTGCGTCGGCTTCGCTTGACTTGAAGCGCTGGTGGAATCATTTCGACGACCCGGTATTGAACCAGTTGATTGCACTCGGTCTCAAGTCCAATCCCGACATCCGCGGTGCGGAAGAGCGCATCAAAGAGGCTCGGGCGCTCCGCAAAGCCGAGTCCGCATCGCTGCTGCCCGATGTGGGCGCGTCCGCGAGTTTTGGGGCGGGCAATACGAACGGCGATCCCCGCAGTTCGTCGTCCGCCGGCCTTGATGCGTCGTGGGAAGCCGATCTTTTCGGCAGGCGGCGCAGCATCATCGAGGCGGCATCCGCGAACGTTGCTGTTGCAGAGGAGAATTTCCACTCGGTGCAGGCCGCGCTGGCATCGGAAATCGCCATCGCCTATTGCAATCTTCGCGCCAACGAAACCCGCCTGGACGTTCTGCACCGCAATGTGAAAACGCGCGAGCAAACATCGCAACTCGCAAGCTGGCGTCAACAGGCCGGTGAAGCGGATTCGTTAGAGTCCAGTCAGGCGCTCAGCAGTCTCGAACAGGCGCGCGCGGCCATTCCCACGCTGGAGCAGAATGCGGCGCAAACCCGCAATCTGCTCGCCCGGCTCACGGGAGGCAACCCCGGCAGCCTCGACCGCTTGTTGGCCTCTTCGCGCAAGACCATTCCCCATCCCGCAGCCAAACTGGCCGTGGGCATTCCTGCCGACACTCTTCGCCAGCGCCCGGATGTCCGCATCGCGGGTTATCAGGTGCTCGCCGCCGCCGCCAATACCCGCGCCGCCGATGCCGCGCGTTTTCCTTCGCTCAACCTGACCGGCTCGCTCGGTGTCAATACCTTGAGCGTGAAAAAAATCTTCGATCCGCAAACAGCCAGCGCGAACATCATCGCCGGTGTCACCAGTCCGGTGTTTGACGCGGGTCGCATCCGTGCCAACATCGATGCCAACGCCGCCGCGGAAGCCCAGGCGGTGGCAGTCTATCGCTCGACCGTGCTCAACGCGCTGTCGGAAACCGAAGACGCGCTGATCGCCTGTCGACGCTCGACGGAGCGGCTCGCGACGATCGAAAAAGCCACGGTCGCCGCGCGCGAGGCGAACGATCTCGCGCAACAACGCTACCAGTCCGGCGATATCGATTTCATTGCCGCGCTGGACGCGCAACGCACGGTGCTCGGGCTGGAAGAGAGTTTCATTTCAACCCGCGTCGATCGCAGCATTGCATTCGTCCAGCTTTACAAGGCCCTCGGCGGCGGCTGGGCATCACATTAGTTTTCTCCAATGACCCCTGAAGATTCTGCTAAAAATCTATCCGACATCGTGCAAAAGGGCGCCTCACGCCCCCTGCGCAAATGGCTCATCATTGCCGTGATCGCGGCCTTGCTGGTCGGCGGATTCTTTTACCTTCGTTCCCGCGGTGATGCCGCCGGAGATGCGCCCGAATACACGACCCAGCCGCTGGAGCAGGGGGACATTTCCCTTGTCATCACCGCGTCGGGAAACCTCGCGCCGACCAATCAGGTGAGCATCGGCAGCGAGCTTTCGGGAACGGCGCAGGAGGTTCTTGTCGATACCAACGATCCGGTGAAGAAAGGCCAGACGCTCGCCCGCTTGGAAAGTTCCAAACTCGCCCAACAAACCGAGCGCAGCCGGGCGGCCTTGGTCGCGGCGAAAGCGAAGGTGAGCCAGTCGAAAGCCACACTGCGGGAGAGTGAGGCGGCCTATGCCCGGCAGCAGGACCTGCACAAACTCAGCGGCGGCAGGACGCCGTCGAAGGCGACGATGGAAACATCGCTTGCCACGGTGGAGCGCGCCAAAGCGGATTTGGAAAGCGCCGATGCCGCCGTGGCCGGTGCCGAGGCGGAGGTGAAATCGTTCGAGCGCGATATGGAAAAAACCATCATCCGTTCGCCCATCGATGGCGTGGTGCTCACCCGCAGCATCGAGGTCGGCCAAACGGTGGCGGCCTCGTTCACGGCTCCGGTGCTTTTTACCATCGCCGAGGATTTGAAAAAAATGGAGCTCATCGTCGCGGTGGCCGAGGCTGACATCGGTCGTGTCGCCGTGGGGCAGACCGCCACCTTCAGCGTGGACGCATGGCCGGGCCGATCCTACACGGCGTTGGTGAAAAAAGTTTCCTTCGGCACCACCAGCAATGCCGCCGCGACGGGCAGCGCTTCGAAAGAACCCGGCACCGGCGGCATTGTCAGCTACAGCACGGAACTCGAAGTGGCGAATGACGATTTGTCCCTGCGACCCGGCATGACGGCATCGGTCGACATCTCGATCATCAGTAAAAACAATATCCTGCGTGTGCCGAATGCCGCATTGCGCTTCGACCCGGTGGCGGCGTCGGCAATCACCAAACCAGTCGAAGCCAAACGCACTCTCGTCCAGCGGCTGTCGCTGGGCGGTGGACGCCGCTGGAGTGGCGGACCGGCGGTCACCAAGGCCAGCCCCAGCTCCAAAGGCCCGCGCGTTTGGGTTCTCGTTGGAAACAAGCCGGTCGAAGTTCTCGTCAAGACCGGCATCACCGATGGATTGTTCACGGAAGTCACGGGTGACGATCTGTCCGAGAATACGCAGGTCATTGTCAGCATCAAGCCCGTCACCACTTCATGACGCAATCATCCCTCATCGAATTGCGCGGCATCACCAAGACGTATGGCACTGGAGACGCGGTATTCAATGCGTTGAACGGTATTGATTTGAACATCAGCGCCGGGGAGTTCGTCGCCATCATGGGTCCCAGTGGCTCGGGCAAGTCCACCCTGATGAATCTTCTCGGTTGTCTCGATACCCCGACATCCGGACATTATTCTTTCCAGGGCATCGCGGTGGAAACCCTCAACAAGGACCAGCGCTCGCTGATCCGCCGTCATGCGCTCGGTTTCATTTTCCAGGGCTTTAATCTGCTGGCCCGCACTTCCGCACTGGAAAATGTCGAACTGCCGTTGCTCTATCGGGGCTATTCGGGCAAGCAACGCCATCTGATGGCGCGCAAGGCACTCGCCAGTGTCGGATTGCTTGAAAAGGAACGCAATACCCCGGCGGAGCTGTCAGGCGGACAGCAGCAGCGCGTGGCCATCGCCCGCGCGATCGTCACCAATCCCGCCACCCTTTTTGCCGATGAACCCACCGGGAATCTCGACTCCCGCACCACCCACGAAATCATGCATCTGCTGCTGGAACTCAACCGCGAGCATGGCATCACGGTCATCATGGTCACCCATGAAGACGACGTCGCCGCATATGCACAGCGGATCGTCCGTGTGAAGGACGGTCTGGTGGCATCTGATGAGCTGAACCCATCAAGCAACCCAGCGACCTAACATGTTTTTCAACGCCTTTCTAATCGCCCTCAGGGAAATCCGCCGGAATCTGACGCGCGCGTTTCTGACTGTCGTCGGCATTGTGATCGGCGTGGCCGCTGTCGTGACGATGGTGACGCTGGGCCGGGGTGCCACCGAGGTTGTCAAGGCGCAGATTTCCAACATGGGCAGCAATCTGTTGATTCTCCGTCCCGGGCAAGGATGGGGATCGCGCGGCGCACCCCAATTCAGCGAGAGCGACCTGGTCGCGATCAAAAACCAGGTCCCGGGTATCCGCTCGTTGTCGCCCTTCGTAATGACCAACTCGCCCGCGGTGTATCTGGAAAAAGCCCGTAATACCGACATCCAGGGCACCAGCGCGAACTATTTTGAGATCGCCAATTGGAAAATCGCCACCGGTCGATTTTTCACGGATGAGGAAGTCAAGGAAGGCGCCGCTGTTTGCGTGATCGGCGAAACAATCCGCAAGGAGGTGTTTGGAAAAAATGTCGACGCGGTCGGAAAACGGGTGCGCCTCAAGGCGATGTCGCTGTTGGTTGTCGGCGTCACCGCGGCCAAGGGTCAGGCTGGCTACGGCGACGACCTCGACGACAACATCATTACCCCCATCACCACGGTGCAGCGCCGCTTGACCGGCAAACCTAACCTGCAAAGCATCAACCAGGTGATGATCTCGGGCAACGCCGGCTATCCCACCGCGGTCATTGTCTCGGATATCTATTCGCTGATGCGCGAGCGTCGCGGACTGACCAAGAACGAGGAAAACAATTTTTCGGTTTTCGACTCCCTGCAGCTTGCCGATGCGATCAGCTCGAGCACACGGGTGATGACTTCACTGCTCGGCGCGGTGGCTGGTGTGAGCCTGCTGGTGGGGGGCATCGGAATCATGAACATCATGCTGGTTTCGGTGACCGAACGCACCCGGGAAATCGGCATTCGTCTGGCCATCGGCGCCCGCGGTCGCGAGGTGCTGCTGCAATTCCTGGTCGAGGCTGTGACACTTTCCTGCGTTGGCGGCATCGCCGGGATTCTCCTGGCCTACGCACTTTGCCGCGGACTGGCAGAGGTCGTTGGCGCGCCGTTCCTGTTCGACCCCAAGATCAACATCATCGCCTTCGTGTTTTCCGCCGCCATCGGTATCATCTTCGGCTTCATGCCCGCCCGCCGGGCCGCGGCGCTGGATCCCATCGATGCCCTGAGGCACGAGTGAGCGGATTTTCCGTTAGAGAATCAGCATGCAGTCGCCGTAGCTGTAGAAGCGGTATTTTTCGGCCACCGCCTGATCATACGCTTCCAGAATCAGTTCGCGGCTGGCGAAGGCGCTGACGAGCATGAGCAGGGTGCTCTGCGGCAGGTGGAAGTTTGTCAACAGCGCATCAACAGCGCGAAACCGATAGGGAGGATGGATGAAAATGTCCGTGCTCCCGTTGCGTGCTTCGTCGGGCAGGCGTTGTCCGTCGCTTGCCTCTTTGGCCAGGTGTTCGAGCACGCGGGTCACGGTCGTGCCGATGGCGATCACGCGGTTGGCCGCATTGACGCGCCGCGCCGTGTCTTCGCTCAGGTGGTACTTTTCCGAATGCATTTCATGTTCCTCAGGCCGCGTGGCTTTGACCGGGCGGAAGGTGCCGACGCCGACGTGGAGGGTGAGAAAACAATGTGGCATGTTTTCCAACAGTTCCGTTGTGAAGTGCAGCCCCGCCGTGGGTGCCGCGATGGCCCCCGCCTCGCGAGCGAAGACCGTTTGATAGCGTTCGCGATCGCCGGTTTCGTCATCGCGGTTCATGTAGTGGGGAAGGGCGAGATGGCCATGTTCTTCGAGATCAAGCGGGTGGTTCCATTCGATGACCCTGTCGCCGTTTTCGCAAATGCTGATCACCGTACCGATGGCATCAGCCACCTGCACGGTGTCGCCGGGACGCATTTTTTTTCCGGGTTTGACGAGGCATTGCCAAAGCGTCGGCGCGGGCCGGTCGAGGCAGAGCAGTTCGATTTTCCCATCGTTGGAAAAAACCCGCGCCGGGATGACCTTGGTGTCGTTGAGCACCAGCATGTCGCCCTGACCCAGGTAGGAAGGAAAGTCGCGAAACATCCGGTGTTCGATCACTCCCGTGTGCCGGTGGATCACCATCATCCGCGACGCCGCGCGGTCGGCGAGGGGATGGGAGGCGATGAGTTCCGCCGGCAGATGGTAGTCGAAATCCTTGGTCAACAGGTTCACCCGCTCATCTGAAAGGATGGGTTGCACAAAGGCAATGGGAAAATGAAAGCAGGGCGGCGGGCGAGGGATTCCGCATGCCTTAGGAATTTGTGATTGCGGTGTCGGGCAATGTGTTTCATAAACTAACCCATGACCAGCACACAAGAACGATCGGTGTATTTGCGGATTTCCACGATGATGTTTTTGCAGTTTTTTGTCTGGGGCTCCTGGTTTTCAACCCTGGTCCTTGTGCTGATCAAAAACGACCTGGCGGGGATCATTGGCGACTCCTACGGTTCGGCGCCGATTGCCGCGATTGTGGCACCGCTGTTTCTGGGATTGGTGGCTGACAGGTTTTTCTCGTCGGAGCGGCTGATGACCGCGCTGTTTTTGATCGGCGGAATCCTGATGCTGCTGGTGCCCGGAGCCATCACCGCGGGCAACGGCAAACTCGTGGTGGCCTTGTTCACCGGCCACATGCTTTGTTACATGCCGACGCTGGGACTGGGCAATACCATCGCCTTCTCCAACCTGCCGCGCGATGTGTTTCCAAAAACCCGGGTCTGGGGCACCATCGGTTGGATTGCCGCAGGACTGGTCGCGGGGTTTCTCGGTTGGTCCGACAGCCTGAATCTGTTCCGCATGGCGGGGATCAGCGCGCTGTTGCTCGCTGCGTTCTGCTTTCTGCTCCCGCACACGCCGCCGCCCTCACGCGGCAAGCCGGTCGATCTGCGAACGGTTTTCATGGTCGATGCCTTCGCACTGCTCGCCCGCCCGGCATTTCTGGTGTTCATTGTCTGCTCGATGTTGATTTGCGTGCCGCTCGCCTACTATTTCTCCAACACCTCCGGATTCCTTGCCAACATGGGTTTTGAACAACCCGCCTCGGCGATGACCATAGGCCAAATGTCGGAAATCGTCTTCATGCTGATGGTGCCGTTTTTCTTCCGACGTTTGGGAGTGAAGTGGATGATCCTGGTCGGCATGCTTGCCTGGGTGCTGCGCTACATGCTGTTCGCCTACGGCGCGAGCGAGCAGGCGACCTGGATGTTGTTTGCGGGCATCGCGCTGCACGGCATCTGCTACGACTTCTTTTTCGTCACCGGCTTCATGTATGCGGACCGCACGGCTCCCGAAAACATCCGCGGCCAAACCCAGGGTATGTTGGTCTTTTTCACGCAAGGGGTGGGCATGTATCTGGGCTACAAACTGGCAGCGTTCAAAATGACACCGGTGACCGATGCTTCCAAGGCACTGGGCAATGCGATCGGTGCTGCAAGGGGCACCGAGGAACTGAGCTTCGCCCAACAACTGGGGAAAATGTTCGCCGTGAACATGCCGAAGGTGGATTCCAAGCTCGTCGCCGACACGGCCTTGTTGTGGAAAAACTTCTGGCTTTTCCCCGCGATGATTGCCGGGGGAATTGCCGTGTTGTTTCTGCTTGCGTTCTGGGATCGCGCCGTCAAAAACGACGAGTGACCTTCACTGCGCGGCCACCAGGTCGTAACCGCGCCAGTCCTTGATGGTCACCTGGGCGAAACTGCCGACCGGGATGTCCTTCGGCACGTGAACGGTGCCGTCGATCTCCGGCGCGTCCCACTCGGTGCGGCCCACGCCCAGCTCTTCGACCAGCACTTTGACCGGCTTGCCGATTTGCTGCTGGTTGAGTTCGCCGGCGATGCGCTGCAATGCCTGCATCGACCGTTTCCATCGCGACTTCTTAGTGGCATGGTGAATGTGCCCGTCCAACTTGTTGGCGCGGGTTCCTTCCTCTTTCGAGTAGGAAAACACTCCGGCGCGTTCGAAGCGGAACTCCTCGATGAATTCCAACAATTCCTGGAAATCCTCCTCGGTTTCGCCGGGGAATCCTACGATGAACGTAGTACGAATGCCGAGGCCGGGAATTCTTGCACGCATGCGACGAAGCAGGTCGCGGATGTAATCGCCGGAGGTGACGCGCTTCATCGCGGTAAGCATCCGGTCTGAAATATGTTGCAAGGGAATGTCCACATACTTGGCGACTTTATCGCAAGCCGCGATGGTATCGATCAATTCATCGCTCCAGTGCGCCGGGTGGGTGTAGAGCAATCGAATCCAGAAATCGCCGGGGATTTCATTCAACTCCCGCAACAAGGTGGCGAGTGAATGGCCCTTGCTTGAATCCACGGGTGAATTCGGTTTCGGGCGCGACTCATCCCAGAGGTCCATACCGAAATAGGTAGTGTCCTGGGAGATCAGGTTGATTTCTTTCACGCCGGATGCGACCAGTGCCTTGACCTCGTTGACCACCGAGTCCTGGGTGCGCGAGCGGTGGCGACCGCGGATTTGCGGGATGATGCAGAAGGTGCAGGTGTGGTTGCAGCCCTCGGCGATTTTCACATAAGCGTAGTGATCGGGTGTCAACCGGAAACGCGGTGTGGTGTAGTCGGGAATGTACTGCGGCTTCAGTGTGACAAAGTCCCGCGGATCTTCGGTGGCAGCGGGGCCCTCGGTCTTGGTGACCTCTGCGGCATTGTTTTTTCCTAACAGGTTTTCGATGATGGGTCCGACCTTGGTGATCTGGTCGAGCCCGATGAAAGCGTCCACTTCCGGCATGATGCCCGGCAGGTCCTTGGCAAAACGCTGGGACAAACAACCTGCGACGATGATTTTCTGGCGGGCGCGATCCTCGTTTTCCGCCCGATCCTTGACGGCCTCGAAAATCGCGTTGACGGATTCGGTCTTTGCTTTGTCGATGAACGAGCAGGTATTGATGATCAGCACATCAGCCAGCTCCGCGTCCGGCGTCATGATCATACCCGATTGCGCGAGGTGACCGATCATCACCTCGGAGTCGATGAGATTCTTGGCGCAGCCCAGGGAGATGAGACCAACGGTAGTTTGCATGGTGGGCAGCGGTCATAGCCGCAAATAGGGCAAATGAGAATCAGAAAATGAACAATTTCACGTAAGTGAGTCCGTCACATCCACTCGCAAGTCCCGAACGCTCCAGATCATTTCGGCGGCGGGTGCTGCGCCGCCGCGCATCTTCCGCGCTCCGCTGGTTCGCCGTTCACCAAATCGCTCGCGGCATTTCTCGAATACTTCATTCACATACGCACGACTGCCGATCACAGCGCCATCGATGAAGTAGCGTACTCGATGTTGGATTGCCTGACTCAAGCGCGCATCCACCTGCGTCTCGGACGATTGCAAGACCGCTGGTTCTGCTGAGGCGGTGGCTTGGTCCCTGCCTTTGCGCCGCACATTTTTGCCATCGCTGGAACGTGCTTTTCCCTTTGCGAGGTCATCTTTTGTCAGCCTCTCGATGGTGACTTCTTTGCCGCCAATCAACAACAGCCGCCGGTAGTACCGCGAAATTCCTTCACCCCATTGCTTCGACGTTCCCTGCCAGCCTTTGTGCGCCATATAGGCTCGCACCAGACCCGCCCGCGCTTTGTGTTTGCCTCCCATAGCCTCGCCGTAACTGCTCCAGCGGTAGTCAGCCGGGTCGGTGACGATGCCAGCGCGAACGGGATTGAGGTCAATGTACGCCGCCATCATCCGCGACGCATAGCCGTTCTCTACGATCACACTCTTGAAGCGATCCTCCCAGAATACGCCCTTGCGCTGGTGGGTGCGGTTGTACCACTGGGCGAATCGCCCCATCAGGCTTTTCATGAACTGGCTCAAATCATGCATGCGGTAGGTGTGGCGCGCGTGGATTTCTGTGGCGAAAGCGGTCATGTTTTTCTCCCGGGCCGCTGCCAGATCATCGCCGATCAACTTCACCACATCAGCACTGTATAAGCATCTCAGCCGATTGAGCAATTCCTCATCTGTCAATCCTGCTTCGGGCAGTGGCGGGACTTCTAACAACACGTGGACATGATTATCCATGATGCAGTAGGACAAAACCCGACATCCCGAAAACCCCTCATACATCCGCATGAAGATCCGGAATTTTTCCTTGCACCCGGCATCGAGCAGGAACTGCCGCTGACAAACCCGGCCAATGCAATGGTAAATCGCCGGTTTCACCAGCGATTTTTTCCAAGGAACGATCCACCGAGCCCGCCTCACGCCGCAACAATGGAAAAAACACCCCCCAAACGTCAAGCAAATTCTGATAAAGGGTCTGTCCCCATGTCAAGTCCGCCTCATTTGGGGGCTGATGAAGGTTTTTCCGAGGTTATTTCAAGGTGAAATGCGCAGCGTGAAACTCGAAGCCTTCCACGCCGATGTCGTTGTAGACTCGCCCTGTGTCGTGGCCCACGCCGGGAAGTTCTTTGTAGAAGTGAGGGATTTTCAGTTCGTCCAGCAACGCGTGCATCCTCCGGTTGCGGTCGAGGTGCTGATCTTTGTCGCCCAGCGCCAGGCTGATGGCGATGCCGGTGTTGAGCTTGTCGGCGTTGCGGCGCACCCACGCCCACGCCGAAGTATCGTCAAACTGCGCCACATCATCGTTGTGCATCTGCTTGAAAACAGCGGGCAGCTCGCTTTTCAGCTCGGCGCCGCTCGCCAGCCCGGCGCCATAGCCTATCGCCGAACTGAACATCTCCGGAAACTTGAAAGCAAACAGCAGCGCGCCCTGCCCGCCTTTGGAAAAGCCCTGCACCGCTCGCCCCTCGCGTCTGGCGATGGTGCGATAGGTCGCGTCGATGTGCGGAATCAGTTCCTTGATGACCACCGTCTCGCCCATCACAGAGCCGTCGGGCGCATCCACATAGCCGGAGTCGCGTCCGGCCATGGCATGCACATAAATCACGGGCGGCACCTTGCCGTCGGCGATGGCTTTGTCCAGCAGGCCAAACGCCATCAGCAACGAGCTTTCGGTGCCACCGCGCCCGTGCAAATAATACATGACCGGAAAACGGCGGTTTGGTTCGGCTGCATAAGCGGCTGGCAGATAGATATTGTAGCCGACCTCGGTTTTCATCGAAGCGCTGGTGAAAGTCTTGTGTTCCACACCAGTTGGCAGATTGCCGGGCGGATTGTTCCAGTTCTCAGCGTGCGCCGGTACTGTCAAAGTCAGAGCGGCGCAAAGTCGCAGGGAGCGGGTTATTTTGTCTTTTTTCATGGTAAAAATTCTTGATTCTGCAGCTCGTCATTCAGACCAATTAGTCGTAAGGTCTGTGATCGTGTTACTCGCATTCCTGTGTGCCAGGGGGGTGTTTCTAGGAAATTGCATTTGAGACAAAAGTCGCTGAGAAAGTGCGTGACTCGATCGGGGGGGAGGAAAAAAGCGTGCAAAATAAGTAAAAAGTGGCGAGCGAGCAGTGAACAGGAGCAAAACGCGATGAAACAGCCGAGTCGTGGACGATGTTGTTGGTTTTGGTCACCAAATGCACCTGCTGCGAGCATAGAATTCAGGACCGCGTAGTCAAGATTTCTCTTGGCAGCCGCTTTCTGCGATTAAGTGGTGTGCCTGTCAAGGAAGTGCTAGAAGTTTGCTTTAATGTGTTGATGTAATTGGGCAACAAAATGAGAGGGCCGAAGATCAGGCAAAAGGGGCGTGGTTGTAAATACAAAGTAAAAAACCGCTGGGTAGATTTAGTTTGTCTTTTCTATGACATTCTGATCTAGCTTCCACCTTGCGCCCAAGGCTCAAGCCTGCTTGTATACTCCCACACCTATGGAAACCGCTCTCCTCGATAAACTACGCGAAAACCTCCACAAAAACGAGGTGGGTTCTGCGGTCAACATCATCAACGACAAGCTCACGCTCTCGGTCTTCTCGCTTCTGGAATCCAGCCTTGAGCGCGTAGACACCATCCATCTCCTGCTCCGCGACAAGGAAGTCTTCCTCCCAGTCGGTGAACTGGCACGGGAATTCGAGATCAACCCCAACGACGCGCTTTTCAACGCCTACGACATCACCCAAAAGAATAAACTCCAGCACTTCGAGCAAGCCCGGCAGATGGCGGACTTCATCAGCTCGCATGTCGACATCCGGCGCACGACACCCGTGTGTAAAATTAAAGGAAACATCCTCCTCGTCGATGCGGACTTCATGATCCAGGGATCGTCATCCCTCGAAATGGCCACTCAGAACGCGCGATCTGGTCATCACAGCATCAACTTCGATAGCATCATCAGCGAGGCGATGGACAAATCGCAGATCGAAGCCGCCCGTCACAAATTCGAAATGATCTGGAACAACCCAGATCTCACGTTCGACTACAAAGAGGAAATCCTGACGAGGCTCCAGTCGCTCTATAAGGAACACGCTCCCGAATTCCTCTACTACTTTACACTGAACGAACTCTTCGGCCACCAGCTCGACCAAGGCATCGCGCGCTTCGAGCAAGACGCCTTGAATTTCAAACGCACCGCCATCTGGAACATGCTCTACGATTTCCAGAAGGACTGCGTCCTGTCCGCCATCCAAAAAATCAACAAATACAACGGCTGCATCATCGCCGATAGCGTCGGGCTTGGAAAGACCTTCGAAGCACTCGCCGTCATCAAATACTTCGAGTTGCGCCAAGACAACGTCCTCGTTCTCACCCCGGCGAAACTCTACGACAACTGGAATTCCTTCCGAGGTGCCTACAAGGACAGCACCCTGAACGAGACATTTCACTACAAGATCATGTTCCACACCGACCTCTCGCGCACGCGAGGGGATTCACGCAGTGGATTCGACCTCTCCCGTTTCGATTGGGGAAAATTTGACCTCGTCGTCATCGACGAATCCCACAACTTCAGAAACCGCGTCGAAAAAGAAGAAGGCTTCACTCGTTACCAACGCCTGCTCAGTGAGGTGATCAAACAAAACCAAAACACCAAAGTTCTTCTTCTCTCCGCGACACCCGTCAACAACTCCCTCACCGACCTGCGCAACCAAATCAGCATCATCACCGGCGACAATGATGCCGCATTCGAAAACGAAGGCATTCACAGTGTTCAAAATACACTTCAAAAAACCACACGCGCCATCAACGCATGGAACGAGAGCGAACCCAAAATCAAAGCCGAACTGCTCGATGCCATCCCGTCGGACTTCTACAAAATCCTAGAGCTTCTAACAATATCCAGAAGCCGCAAACACATCACCGAACACTACTCATCCTCGGACGTCGGTCCGTTCCCCACAAAACTCAAACCCGACACATACACACCATACATCGACTCTCGCCAAGAGCTTCTCGACTTCAAGAATACCAATCTCCGCCTCGAAGAGCTGCTTCTAGCCGTCTACATCCCGATGAAATACATCAAGCCGGAGTTCCGTGCTTACTACCGGGAAAAATACCAGACCACCTACAACAACAAAGTCATCTTCAGCCACGAAGACCGCGAATTCCTAACCGCGAAGATGCACCGCTTCAACCTATTCAAACGGTTGGACAGTTCCGTGGCAGCCTTCCACCTGACCCTGCAACGACTCACCCAAAAAATCGACGCTTTTATCAACGCACTACAAAGCCAGGACGGCGACATCAGCGCCGAATACGTCGAAGACGCTGAAAACCCCGAGAACGAAGCCCCCGGACTCGACTACAAATACGACATCAAAGTCTCCCACCTCATGGTCGATGAATACCTGCGTGATCTCAACGCAGACCGCTATCTCCTCTCCGGTATTATCGCCGACGCGAAAGCCATCCTTAACGAAAAACGCGACCACAAACTCCACACCTTACGCGGCCTGATCACGGAAAAAGTCACCGCCATGCCTTACAACCCAGGCAACAGGAAGATCCTAATCTTCTCGGCCTTCGCGGACACCGCGCTATATCTCTATCAGCAACTGGCCACCGACCTCAGAGCCTCACACGGCCTCACCACCGCACTCATCTACGGCTCGGATACCCCACGCGTGAACAACCCCAAAGTCGCCCCCACATTCCATAACGTCCTCTCCGCATTCTCTCCGCGTTCCAAACTCCGCCGTGAACTACCCACCACCGAACAGGTGGACATCCTCATCGGCACCGACTGTATCTCGGAGGGTCAAAACCTTCAGGACTGCGACTGCGTCATCAACTACGATGTCCAGTGGAACCCGGTCACACTCATCCAGCGCTTCGGCCGTATCGACCGTATCGGCTCCACGAACACCCAGATCAAAATGATCAACTTCTTCCCCGATCTGGATCTCAACGAATACCTCAGCCTCGAAGCGCGAGTGAAACGCAAAATGATCGGTGTTAATCTAACGGCTACTGGTGGAGAAAACGACCTCAGCCCGGAAATGAATGACATCTCATTCCGCTCCCGCCAGCTCGCCCGCCTCAAAGACGAAGTCATTGAGCTGGAGGACGCCAATGAAAACCTCTCGCTCACAGATCTCAACATGAACGACTACCTTCATGAATTGAGCGAGTATCTCAAGCACACCCCGGAAATTCGCCAGACTCCCAGCGGTATCTACTCGATCACCCACGCACCGGAAGATTCTGATAGAAAACACGGTATCCTCTTCTGCTTCAAACACAGAAACCTCGCCCAAAAACCCAAGAGCGATAGCTCTCTATACCCTTACTACCTCGTCTACGTCTCGGACCAAGGTTCTGCACCCATTGGCAAAGGACAGGCCCGCGAACTCCTGAAATTCATGCGCCGATCCACACGCGGCCAAAGCACACCCTTCCCGGAACTCGTCAGTTCCTTCCTCACAGAAACCGACCACTGCAAGGATATGTCCGCATGCTCCCAGCTCCTCAACCAAGCCATCGAATCCATCCAAGGCCATGAGGCTGCCCAATCCGAATCCACCGTCTTCGACTTCGGCGGCTACGATAACCCCTTCGCCGGGCAGGACATGGACGACTTCGAACTCATCTCCTTCCTCGTTCTCCGTCCATGATCGACCTCCCCGAAAGCTGGCGCGTCGAATCCAACGGAAAGCGCCTCAATCTCAAATCCTTCACCCCGTCCACTTTACACACGGCGCAACGCGCCCGCCTGCGCAAAATTCTCCGCAAATCCACTCTCACCCACCAACTCACAGGCACGGAAATCCCATCGCTCATCACCGATGAATACCACTGCCAAGCCATTCTCTTCCTCGACATCGAACTCACCGATCTCCGCCAAGCGGACTTTGTCGCCCGCACCATCCAACCCCAGATCAAGGAACACGCAGTCCTTCACCTCCGCGACGGCAGCGGGCGCTTCGCGCTTTCCTTCGCCCACAAACGCCTGAGCCTTACCGAAGATAACGCCGTCGTCGTCACCGACTCTTATTGCACGGAGCCTCAGGCGGCGGCCGCACTCGCACCGCTCCGCCACACCGCCCTGATCAACCGCCTCAACAAACGCGACCACTATCTGGAGGCCATGGCCAAGGCCTTCCTCTTAGACCACCCCAAGATCTTCATCGGCGCCCCCCGGCTTATCGATACCAAGCTCTGGTTCCACGGCCCTACCATCCTTGCACTGTTCCGCGCCCTCACCGAACTCCAAACCCTCAAAACCAAAAAAGACCGCACCCGTTCCCTTGCCGACAAGGCTATTCTCAACACAGCCATTAAAGCCGCCATTGAGAAGATAAGGATGAATTATAAATTATGAAGTTTTCCATAATCCTCTCAACCCAAGTCCCCCAAAATAAGTACAACACGTTTTACCTAACCCGCCCAAATAAGTCGAAAAATCTCCATTTCTTCGTTCGATTTTCATCATTCATCATTCAAAATTCATCCTTGTCTTATACCCAGCAATACAGCAAACTGTATCCATGAAAGCCACCTTTCAGATTCCCGATGAACTCTACCGCGAGTTCAAGTCCGAAACCGCCCGCGATGGCCGTACCGTGCGCGAAGTCGCTATCCAACTCTTCGAGCAATGGCTACGCCAGAAAAAGCAAATCACCGTGATTCCCTCAGCCACGGATTGGCACAATTTCCAGCCGCCCCTTGCCCATCTCGTGCCCAGCCATGTCACTGATCACAGCTCCGAAGCTATCAGGAAATCCATTAGCACCCATTGGAATGAACCCTCCTGACATCCGCGCCGCGCTCGATACCTCCGTGGTCATGCGCTTACTCACAGGCCAGCCCCACGATCTAGCCACCACAGCGCGTGTCTTCATGGCGGAGACGGAAGTATCAGGAACCAAGGTCTTCGTATCCAATCTTGTCGTCATGGAGACCTACTTCGCCTGCCAACATCACTACAGCATGCCAAAAGCGGAGGTGCTAACGGGAATGCTCACCCTATTCTCACTTCCCATCTTCGTCCTTCACCCGCAGCTCCTCACCCTACTGTCCCGCCCAGACCTTGCCACTTCCAAGCCAGGCTTTCTCGATCAACTCATCCATGCCGAGGCCACGAATGCCAATCTTCCCCTTGTCTCCTTCGAGAAAGCCACCGCCCGACTTACGCAGACGATCATCCTACGTGGGAAAAAGGATGAATTATGAAGGATGAAGGATGAAGGATGAAAGAAGATGAGCCACCACATGACCTGCGCGAGAGGACGAAGCTGTTTGGGTTGCGGATTGTGCGGATGTTTGTGGCATTGCCAAAAACGGACGAGGCTCGGGTTCTTGGAAAACAAGTGCTTCGCTCAGGAACTTCTGTCGGTGCGAATTACCGCGAGGCTCACCGCTCACGTTCTAAGGCAGAGTTCATCTCAAAACTAGGCGATTGCCTGAAAGAACTCGACGAAACCGCCTATTGGCTAGAACTCCTCACAGAATCCGACATCGTTCCACCCATCAAACTCACTACCCTCCAGGATGAAACCAACCAACTCCTCGCCATCCTAACCACCATTTCCAAAAAAACCAAAGAAGGCCTCTAACCATCCTCTTCAATCTTCTTTCATCCTTCATAATTTAAAATCTCTTCCTCTTTCTTCATACTTCATAACTCATACTTCATAATTTCCATGCGCGTTCCACAACAAATCTCCGATCCCATTTCGGAAAACCTCGCAAAACTGTCCGAACTCTTCCCCGCAGCTGTGAAGGACGGCGCGCTCGATGTGGAGGCGCTCCGCGCCGAACTCGGCGAATTCGAGGAAATCAAACCTGGAGACGAAACCTATGAACTGAACTGGGTCGGCAAACAGGCGGCGAAGAAGGAAGCATTCAAGCCACTGCTCGGCAAAACACTCGCGCTCAAGGACGATGGGAAGAACAGCGACACGACCCAAAACCTCTACATCGAAGGAGACAACCTTGAAGCCCTAAAACTCCTCCGCCAAAACTATTACGGTGAAGTGAAGGTAATCTATATCGACCCGCCGTACAACACGGGTAAGGACTTTGTCTATAGAGACAACTTCACCGCTAAGATTGAGGAAAGTGAGCAGGAAGAAGGCGCAGTTTCCGAAAGCGGCCAACGCCTGATCAAAAACGAAAAAACTTCGAACAGATTTCACGCCCGTTGGTTGGATATGATGTATCCTCGACTCAAATTAGCTAAAGACCTACTGCGAGAAAACGGAGCCATATTTATATCTATTGATGACAATGAAGTAGCAAATCTTCGAGTTGTTTGCGACGAAGTTTTTGGTGAGGCAAACTTTGTGGGGAGCTTCAAATGGAACAGAGTAGCAAAAGCACCGAGCTTGTCCGGATCAATTAGATCGAAATACGAATATGTATTGGCCTATTTCAAATCCGAGAAAATAAAGCTATTTGGCAAGAAATCATACAACACCCAAGGACCACTTTGGCATTTGCCGAACAAAAGAAATGAACTCATTTTTCCCGCAAAAAGCATCAAAGTTAAACAATCCTTCAAAAAAGGCCAATATGGCGGCTCATATGACGTTGAGCTTTTAGACGATCTTATAGAAGAAAAAGGAGTTAATACACATCCTGTCCGGGTTAAAGCCCATTCTGCATGGGGCCAGAGCAAAATCGACGAATACGCAAAATCTGGAGAGACATTCGAAATCAAAAAAAGCCCAACCACATTTTACACTACGCTATCGAGTGAGGACAATTACATCGCGCCTTCCGACTTGATTACGAAAGACGAATGCGGAGTTGGAACCAACACCGAAGCCAGTGACGCATTGAAAAAAATGGATATTCCGTTTGAATATCCAAAACCTGTGGCCTTGATTACATATCTTGTAAACATGGCCACCCACGATGATGAATCAGCCATCGTGCTCGACTTTTATTCTGGCAGCGCAGTGACGGCTCACGCCGTCATGCACCTCAATGCCGAAGATGGGGGCAAACGTCGCTATATTATGGTGCAGCTCACTGAAGACTGCGCAATAGATTCTGATGCGGCCAAATCCGGATACAAAACCATACCCGAAATCGGCAAAGAACGCATCCGCCGCGCTGGAGAAAAAATCAAAGAAGACCTGCAAACGAAACACGCTGAGTGGATGAAGAAACAGGCACTCGAATCCAAGAAAGGTGGCAAGCTGGATCTTGAGGATGAACTCACAGAAGAAACCAATCCCTACGTCATCAACCCAGACTCTCTCGACATCGGCTTCAAGTCCTTCCGTATCGAAGACACCAAGATCAACTGGCTAAAGAAAGACCTGCGCGGTGAACAACTAGAATTCGACGACACCACCACCCAGGATGCACTCGACTTCGTCCCCGGCTATACCGACATCGACGTGGTCTATGAGTTGATGCTTCGTCAGTCGAATATCCCGCTCACTGGCACCATCACCAAACCTAACACAACGGCCCAACGCACTTACCTCTACGCGGATGCCTACCTCATCTGCCTTGAGGAAAAAATCACACAGAAGCTCGTCGAATCCCTAGCCGCCATCGAGCCCACGCCGAACAAGTATTTCTTCCGCGACTCGGCATTCGGAACCGACATCGCGCTCAAGGACGAAACCTTCCGCCGCCTCAAGGCTGAGATCCACAAACACCACGGCGACCTCGGAGCCGCCTACACCGTGGAATTCATCTAACCGGCCATGTCCCAAAAAGTCACATTCCATTTCGACCCGGATCTTCCTCACCAAGCGGATGCGGTGAAAAGCACCGTCGCATTGTTCGACGGTATCCCTCGCAACCAACAGGGGATCTATGGACGCAACTCCCTTTTCATGGGCGAGGCGCGCAACCCGCAAATCACCACAGGAACAAAGTTGTTAGAGAACGTCAAAAAGACGCAACTCTCAAACCAGATTTTCATGGATGAGAACCTCCACAATTGCCACTTCGGCATCGAGATGGAGACCGGCACCGGAAAAACTTACGTTTACCTCCGCAGCATCCTCACCCTACACGAAGAATACGGCTTCAAGAAATTCCTCATCGTCGTCCCCAGCGTCGCCATCCTCAAAGGCGTCGAGAAAACCCTGGAACAACTCCACGGCCACTTCAAAGCACTCCACAACGCCGATCTTTCCAAACACAGCTTCATCTACAATTCGAGCAACCTTGGTCGGCTGAAAACTTTCGTGGAAACCCACGACCTCGACATCTGCGTCATCAACTTCCAATCCTTCAACAGCGCCAAAACATTAATCCAAAAAGAACAGGAACTCGGCGGCGAAATCCTCTGGGAACGCATCAAGGATCTTCACCCCATCGTCATCATCGACGAACCGCAAAAAGTCGAAGGCACGAGAATAAGACCCTCCCAAGCCCGCTTGGCCATCTCCGAGCTACAACCGCTCTTCGAACTCAAATACTCAGCCACTCATCGGCAAGAGATTCCATTCAACAAAATCTACTCGCTCGATTCCTTCCAAGCCTACGACAGGAACCTCGTCAAACGCATCCGCGTCAAAACCGTATACGGCCAAGTTCCCAAAGACCGCCCTTATATCCGCTATGTGAAGTTCAACAAAGATCTAACTGCGGTCATTGAAATCTTTACCCAAGAACAAGGGAAACAAGCCGGTAAAATCCGACTCAAAACCTTCCGCGTCGAAAACAACGCAAACATCCACGAACTCTCCGGCAACCTTCCCCAATACAAAGGCTACCGCATCAGCGCGCAACCCCACGCTTCACGCCCCCTCATGTTCACCACACCGGGTGGAGATCGGGAACTGGAACACGGCCAAAGCAACGAGGAAATTTCTCAGGGAGAAGCGAAGCGAATCCAGATCCGCATCGCCATCGAATGCCACTTCGAGAAACAGTTCCAACTACTCGATGCCGGCCACGATGTAAAAACCCTCACCCTCTTCTTCATCGACGAAGTCGCCAAAGTCCGCGACGACTCACGCGAAGACGGTCGCGGCGAATACCTCCGCATTTTCGACGAGGAATACGAGGCCTACCTCAACCGCGCCGAAACCCAATTCAAACTGAACGAGTACCGCTATCTCTTCCCCAAGGACATAGCCACGATCCAAGTCCGCGAAGGCTACTTCGCCCGCGATAAAAACCAAACCATCGCGGAACTCAAATTCAGCAAGAACGGTGAGCCCCTCAGCAAATCCCAAGAAGACATCGACCGTGGAATCGAGCTGATCCTCGAAAAGAAAGACGAACTCATCACCTTCGCGGAACCACTCGCCTTCATCTTCTCCCACTCCGCCCTTCGCGAAGGCTGGGACAACCCGAACGTCTTCACCCTCTGCACCCTCAAGAAGTCCCACAACGACATCGCCAAGAAACAGGAGATCGGCCGCGGCCTCCGCTTGCCCGTGGACATCCGCGGCAAGCGCATCAGCGACGAAACCGTCAACGTGCTCACTGTCATAGCCAACGATCACTACGACCAGTTTGCCGAGGCACTCCAAAACGACTTCAACGAGGAAACCGGATTCAACCGCGAGGAAGTCACGGCAACCATCCTCCAGAATACTTTGGTAGCAGCTGGCCTCCCACCCGATAAAATCAACGCGGAACTCATCAATGCACTGCGCACCGAGTTGATCCGAAAGAAGATCATTTCTGACAAAAACCTTCTCGATAAAGACGCGACGAAAACCCTGGAAACCATCAGTTTCGCCCATCCCACCCTCGCGGAACACGAGATCAATATCAAAAAGCACTTCGCTGAGGCGATGCAGCAAAAGGGCAGCCGCAAGCTCAAGATCGAGAACGGCGACAACGAACCCATCGTCAACGAACTCTGCAAATACGTCAGCGAGTCGGATTTCAAAAAAATCCTCGACCGCCTCACCGAACACCTAACTACCCGCACCCTCTACAAGTTCCAACTCGACTCCAAAGCATTCATCGCCGCCTGCATCCGTGAGACAAACCAGCACTTCGCCGGACAGAAGCTCGAATACACCACCACCGTCAGCGGCGGCACACTGGGATACGATGCGAGCGGCAAGGCTGTAACGAAACAGGACAACCTCATGAGGGAGGAAGGAACCGAATACAAGATCACCCGTCCCGAATACCGCAAGACCGACCTCCAGATTGTCGATCACATCATGTACCACACCATGATGCCACGCCTCGCAATCCTGGAAATCGTGCGCGGCTTCCACAACCGCGAACTCCTCAACTCCCAGGACAAGCTGGAGGAATTCACGCGCCTCATCGCGAAATCACTCACCCGTGCCAAAGCCGAAGGCGTCCACGCTTACGAAATCA
>Ga0209400_1000538_pt1 | contig 32995 bp, 60 predicted proteins | sample M_130807_EF_Meta_FD_187313 | JGI IMG/M metagenome (GOLD analysis project Ga0209400, IMG submission 187313) | Freshwater microbial communities from Lake Montjoie, Canada to study carbon cycling - M_130807_EF_MetaG (SPAdes) (version 2) | ecosystem: Environmental > Aquatic > Freshwater > Lake... | reverse complement strand
AGCCCACGGCTTTCAGCCAAGGTATCTAGTAAATCGAGTAGGTCACGCATTGCTTTTTTCCAAGAATAGTGCTATACTTATGCTTTGAACAAGGAGACCCCATGCCAAATCTAGTGCCAATTGTGCTTGAACAAACCTCAAAAGGTGAACGCAGTTATGACATCTACAGCCGATTGCTCCGAGACCGGGTGATCATGCTGGATACCGAAGTGAGCGAACACACAGCCAGTTTGCTGGTTGCACAAATGTTGTTCTTGGAGAGTGAAAATCCCGACAAGGATATCAGTCTCTATATCAACTCCCCCGGAGGGTCTGTGACAGCAGGCATGGCGATATACGATACCATTCAGTTTATTCGCTGTGATGTGCAGACCATTGTGATGGGCCAGGCCTGCTCCATGGGAAGTCTGCTAAGTACAGCAGGAGCCGCGGGCAAGCGTATGATCCTGCCCCATGCCCGACACATGATTCATCAGCCCTCGGGCGGTGCTTCGGGACAAGCCACAGACATTCAAATCCAAGCAAGAGAAATCCAAAAGATGAAAGAATATTTGACCACGATCTATGTCCGGCACAACACCGCGGGCAAGACCTTTGAGCAGTTGAGCGCAGATATGGAGCGTGATTTCTTTATGAGTGCTCAAGAAGCCTTGGACTATGGCCTAGTGGACCGAATACTTGACAAGAGAAGTTAAATGTTTTTTAATATTGCCAAACAACCGCAATTGAACTTTAGTCATTTTTATGAACTAGGGCCTTTTTGTGCCAGCACCGATGCTGGCTGGAGTTTGGCACGTTTACAACAGTATCAGGTGCTATACAAAGGTTATGTAGACACTGGTTCAATTGAATCCGCACTGGAACATATCATACATGAATCAGAACCGCAGTTGTTGGGAAATTTTTGTGCATTGATTTACAACACCGAAACCAACAGTTTAAAAATACGATCAGATCGTTATCGCGGATATCCCGTTTGGTTTGATTGTGACGGTGTTACTAATCTAGACAAAAAAATCAACACAGCCTGGACTGATAGCCTGATTGAAATCATGTCGGATGGCTCTGTGACAGAATCCAAATTTGATTTGATTGGCGACATAGATACCACACCTGTTGATCTAGATCATGCTGTGGAGTATATACATCAACTGTTGATTGAAAAAACCCAAAACTTTTTAAAACACAACACCCGGCCCATCAAGACCTTTCTCAGTGGTGGGGTGGACACGCTGTTGGTGTACAGTTACCTGCAACGTTTCAGTAATAATTTTGAACTGGTGCGTGGTGAGCATTTTGAGTATGACAAGTTTTGGTTGCTCAACTCCGGGACTGTGAACAATAATTTTTGGGGATACCGACAACTGCATCACTGGCAACAACCATGTGTGCTAACGTCTGGGGCGCCAGGAGATGAGTTCATGCTCCGTAGTCCCACAACCGCAGACTTATTTTTAAAATTTCACGGAGAGTCTGTGGTTGATTTGCTGGAATCTGATTGGAAAAATTGTTTGCATTATCAATATTTTCATCAGCCCAAAAACTACAAAATATTTCAAACTCAAACAGTTGATCCCACCTGGGATCACAAAACTCTGTTGTGGAATCTTTGTAATATTATAAGCAATGATTGGCAACACTGGCATCTTGGCAGTACGTTGACTTGGACTCCTTTGAGAGATTTAGAAATTTTTAAAATGCTCATACGCTTGCCGGCCACAGTGGCACTGGGACAAATCATGCACAGTGATATTTCTCGCATGTTGATTGAAAAAAACAAACCGGGACTGAGCCAACTTTTCAGCGATCAGAAAAATTCAGGAAATCCATTGAGCAATCTTTGTGACTTCTTGCTCTAACACTTACACAAAATGGAATGTAAATTTATAAAACACGGCATTGCGTTGAGTTATGATCAAGTGTTAAAACCCTGTTGTGCCTGGCGAACCACGCCCGACTGGGCTAAACAAAATCACTACAAAAACACAGACATACAAAATTGGCACCAAAGTGCTCAGGTGATTGAACAATATAAAATTTTACAAAACAACCAATGGCCACAACATTGCAGTGAGTGTGAGTCAATAGAAAATCAAACACGAGAGGACAGCATGCGGGGTAACGGCAATCGTTCATATGCTGATTATGTTGATGATGACATCACCCTAGAAATAAGGCCGGGAAACACCTGTAACTTTGCCTGTCAAACATGCTGGCCCGAAGCCAGCAGTCGAGTGGCACAGTACCACAGCCAAGCTGGACTGATAGATATAAAAAACATAAACAGTCAACGACTTGACAATTTTGATTTTTTATTGCCCATTGCTGATCGTATCAAAGACGTGATACTGCTTGGGGGTGAACCATTTTACGACAAAGCATGTTTGAAGTTCCTGAACTGGGCACAACAACATCTGCAGAGTCGTGTGATGATTTTTACAAATGGCAGCATGATTGACATGAACTTTTTGCAATCACATGCAGGAAAATTAACTATAATTTTTAGTCTAGATGCAGTGGGTCGTCCAGCAGAGTATGTCAGGCCCGGAACTGTTTGGTCCGATGTATGGACCAATTATCGTGCTGTAAAATCTCTACCCAACGTGGAGGTAAGGGTAAACATCACTTGTTCTGTTTACAACTATTGGCACCTGACAGACTTATTGGATTTGTTGTGTGAAGATTGGCCAAGTGTGGTAACGTTTGGACAGCCTCGTGAGGATTGGTATAAAGAGTCTGTGATCCCAACTGATCTCAAGCCGGGCTTGATTGAACGACTGACACAGGCCCTGATAAAGATCAATGCCACCAGCATTGAATCCGGACAAAAGCACAATGCTCTAAATGCTATAAAATCAACAATAACAAATTTGAATCAAATTGATTTCAGCATTGAAAATCACACAGCCTTCTGTAAATTTGTTCACAGCATGGATCGAGTCAAACAACTCAATGCCGCAGACTATTGTGATTTCTTAAAGAAAATACTAACTGATCAATAATGATAAGTGCGACTGGCTTGACTGTGACGATATTCGTGAACGGTTTCGCCCCAGGCAATCAAAAACTCATATATACTGTTGAAAAATTTAGCGATCATATCCATGTTCCTTGTTGTTTGTAGGTGTATTCTTGTTGCAAACGATCAATGTCTGCGGCGTTTTGTGGGTATTTACTGGCTATGTATGCTTCTAGTTTCGTTTGGTAATTCGAACTTGGAAACATTTCAGCCAAGCGTTCTAGTAGATGTGTTAACATAATGTTCTCCTCATCAGTATTTACCATTATAAGTAGAAACCATTATATAATATGAAAATTAGACTAATCGGACAAAGAAATCAATACGGAATAGGCGTGCATTATAGCAATTTTGCTGATGCTCTCCGGCGAATAAGTTATCTAGGCGATCTAGTGGAAGAAGTTGACTGTGACAATCAGGATGCGGTCTGGGCCGGCGTTGAACGCAGTCGTCCCGAAGATATCAATATCTCGTTTGTGAGCATGCCCATACAGGACCACTACCAAGGCACCAACATTCAATGGGTGGTGTTTGAAAGCACTCGAGTGCCACCCACGGTGATGAGTACCATGCTCACTGCTGATCAAGTTTGGGTTCCCAGTAACTGGGGCCGAAATATTCTAGTAGAGAATGGTGTTGATCCCGATCGATGCCATGTAGTACCCGAAGGAGTAGACAGTGCTCGATATCATCCATACGCACCCAGAGTGGAGTCGCCTATCTTGAGTTATCTTATTACCGGCAAGTATGAACTGAGAAAAAGTATCATAGAAACCATATATGCTTGGGTTCAGGAATTTGGAAACGATCCTGACGTGGAACTTGTGGTCAAAAGTAACTATTTTACAAATCAAGCGGCCAAGTACAATGAACTGTCTGGCTGGATTGAAAGTATTGGTAGCCACAATGTGCGAGTGTTATGGGGCACCAGTTCTATATCTGATCTAATTGACTTATATCAACAAAGTCACATATTTGTGTTGCCCACCAAAGGTGAAGGTTGGGGACTGCCCTTGATCGAAGCCGCGGCAGCGGGCCTGCCCATCATCACTACCATGCACAGTGCTCACACTGAATTTTTACAACACATCACAAGCAGTGTGATTCCTGTGGAGTTTGACATGGCTCCTATTGCTTGTGAAGAATATAAATTTTGTTACCCCACCGAGGATGGTGATTGGGGCATGTGGGCACAACCTAGAATTGACAGCATACGCTCAGCATTGAGAACAGCCCGAGACAACTATGTCACACTACAGTCACGTGCCTTTGCCAACAGTTCTATAATACGTGATGCTTTCAGTTGGGAACGATCAGCAGATTGTGTGGCAAAATTACTACACTCACAGGGCTTGATAAAGTAATACTAGAGTATTACACAAAAAGTACTACTTTTTTTCTGGTTGACCGATATTTTCCTTTTTGCTATAATATTGACATAGAGTAACAAAACAGGAGCAGAGAATGCGACACGTATCAGGTTTTAGTAACAGCACCCGAATTCGCTTTATTGTCAACGGTTTTGGCATGTACGGTACTGTAAACGATATCTTTACAAAAACAGCCACAGTCACACATGGCAAAGCCCTGCGCCTTGCAATCCAAAAATTGGCTTACGATCGCAGACACAGTAGTTTTAAGGGAGAGGGACGCCCAGTGGGTGTTGGTATCACCTACGAAGGCATCAATGTACAAATTACATTAATGGCCAATTGATTTTGATTGACCAATATTTCCCAATTTGTTATAATACTTGTATAGAAACTAACAGGAGCCCAAAATGAGTCACAGTTATTATGTTGTTAGTAAAGGTTCGGGTGTTATTGTTAACGACGGCCCAAACAAAAATCGTGCATACAAAACTTTTGGCGCGGCAATGGCCACCCGCACACGTCTGTGCCGCAAGTCAGGTTGGAACATTAGCGAACTTAGTATTATTGCCACCTCGCATTACAAACCTAAAATGATTACTCGTACAAATCTTATGACTGGTAAAACATTTGAGGAAGATGTTAACACCCCAAATTGTTGCTCACCAGCATCAGAAACTTTTTGGAGCATGTGATGCAAGACAAAGACTATTGGTTCCAGATGAGTTGGAAACAACCCTATGCAAGTTGGCCTAAGCCTACAATTAAGCCTGCTGAATATCGCGAACCCGAAATTACAGACTTTGCTCAAGCCCGTGAAGTACTCTCAAGGATCATGGCCAAATGAAATGGTTTGCTGAAACAACTGATTACAAAGATAACACACCTAATGGTGTGTACTTGCTGGATGATGGCAAGAGCAAAATGTATGCATTTCGACCATTTGGCACAGGTGAGATCAAAGTATTCAAGAACCCAATCCGCATTGACCTGCGTGGACGTAAGTTTGCAGTTAACTCTGTGCAGTTCAAAACTGACTTAAAGGAACCCGAACCCGAAGGTCGTGTGTTCACTGTGACAGGATCTAAAGGCGACACTTATACAGTGAACGAGGTACGTGGCTCATGGTCATGTACCTGTTCGGGATTCAAATTTAGAGGCGAATGTAAACACGTTAAGGAGTTGAGCAAATGAAATTGACCTTGATTGCGGCATTGTTGGCTACCAGTGGCATGGCTTCAGCACAAAGTTACAACATACAATTTGAGGCTCGACCTAACTTGCCAGACAAAATCATACGTTGGGTGGTGTTAGAAAATGTGAGTTCATTCTGCCAAGGCAAGATGCCGGCCTTGAGCAATCAACGCATCTTGGCCTGCTCAGAATACAACAATCAAACCTGCACCATCTATACCGGACCGGTCACTGACATGGCCATAGTGGGTCATGAAATACGGCATTGTTTCGAAGGGCAGTGGCACCGATGAAATACTTTGTGATTTTGTTTTTGTTTGGCACGGCCATGGCACAGACTATGACTACTACTACGGAAACTATCCGGGAAGAAACCACAATCGTCACGGTGACCCAAAATGGAAACACAACAGTTCGATCTAGTGTGCCAATTGTATACAGGTGCAACGGGCAAACGTGCGTCCGACCTTAGTTACCGACAACTCAATATAAAACCACCCCGGGGTGGTTTCCGTTTAAATACTGCATGGAAAAATCAAAAACCTATTGCGTGATGACTCACGTGGGTATGGCACTGCAAAACAACGCAGATTATTGTTGTTGTAATCTCAACAAGGAAAGTTGGAAAGATAATCGGCACGAAGTTATACGTGTTTATACTCACCCGTTAAAAACCGCCTTTAAAAGTTACACCCGCAAACTGATCGCCACAGCACTGGATCATGGCATTCGGCACCCCAGTTGTCAGGTGTGTTGGGACCTTGAAGACACTGTGGGGACATCGGCAAGAATAGAATACAATCGAAAGTTTGGTCACTTGGAAACTATGAAAACTCAACCTCGTGTGTTGGTGATCAAGCCCGGTAACACCTGCAACTTTGCCTGTAGAATGTGCAACCCCATGACCAGTAGCAGTTGGTACAGCGATGCTCATGAATTAGAAAAAGCGGATCTTGGCAGCGTCAGTTGGTACAGCGAAGATCAAACCGGACAGGCCACCGCGCTGACTTTTAACGAATACACTCGAACATTTGAAACCATACGCAACAGTTTTGGTCGCAACAACGAAGAATTCTGGCCCACACTAAAAGAGTGGATCGGCAACTTTGAATACATCGACATCTATGGTGGCGAACCCTTTTTGACTCCGGCCATGTTCGATGTGCTGGAGCATGGTATTGCCACTGACGTGGCCAAGAATGTGGCCTTGAATCTTCATACCAATGCATCAATTCTCAACGAGCGATACATCGAGACGTTGACACACTACAAGCAAGTGGGATTCAACATCAGCATAGATAGCATGCGACCGGAACAATTTGAGTACATCAGGCACAAGGGCAATTTTGAGTTGACTATCGCAAATACAAAAAGATTTGTGGAATTGTTCCGACCACACAACAATGTTGATATTAAAATTTCATTAACCATAACTCCACTCAATGTATTTTACGTGGATCAAATCATGGAAAGCATTAACCGAATGCTTGGCATTGCGGTAAACGTAAACATTGTGACCACGCCTGAATATGACATTAGGCACCTGCCAGTCCCGGTCAAAACACAGTTGATCAACAATATAAAAAATCGAGAGATCAAAAGTTTCCTATCAAAAACCATTCCTGGTTGTGACATTGAGTGGCCTAAGTTTTGTCGTGCTACTACGAAATTAGATCAATTGCGGGATCAAAGTTTTGCTGAAACTTTCCCCGAGTGGTGGACCATACTTGAGCCACACTGGATTTACTAGAAAGCCCCTCGCGGGGCTTTCATTTTTTACGCCGCGTCTACAAACTTTTTGAGTTCTTCAGCCTCGCTGACAATATCCGCAGTTGACGGAAAATCAGGTAAAGTTGGGAACGGAAGTTGGCCGCGATTGGCATCAGTCAGTTTGGAATGATATTCGTCGCAAAGTCGGCTGCGTTTTTCATGAACTGGCGTTTGAAGTATTTCTCTAGCCAGGGTTAGAAGTTCGAGACGGATCTCGTAAGGTGTTTTGCTCATGTTTTTCTCCTGTGTATGTGTGTGTCTTTCAAGTCCCGCCCTATGCAGGACAAGATTGCTACACGAGCAAGTTTACTTATAGATATAATTAACGGTGTCAGAATTTTCGCGGTAGATGCCAGCACCATTCTTCAAATGGAAACGTTTGGCCATCTCGGTCTTGGGACTGAGTGTAACGTAGGTATCAATGTTGGGGAACTCCGCTTTGATTGATTCTTGTGCTCGAACAATCAATTCGCGCCCTGCGCCTGCGGCATATGACCAAATTGTATAAAAAACAGCAGTTTTGGCACTCCCGACCAACTCCACCAAGTCATCCACTGCGGCAGGAACCACGTCCAAAAACTTTACACAGGTGATTGCTCTGGTTTGGTCTCCGTCCTTGAGCATGTATATTCGACTGTTTGAGTTCACACGTTGGTCAGCAGGAATCTCAGGGCGCACTGGGTCGTCCTTTAGGAGATTAACAATTTCGTCTGTGATGGCTGTAATGGTGTGTAACATATCTACGCTCTTTATATGCTGGCAACGGTATTGCAAACCTATTTATCAAAAGTGTGTAGAAAATGAAATTAAGCGTGAATCTCTCGATACCGAGCCATGGCTCTTGCTCGGGCCACGGCCAGTCTTACCTGAACATACTCAGACAACTCATCATCTGGCGGATCAGCAGGTGGTGCTACTTTAGGACGTCGGACCGAACCGGCACAAATGAAATCATCATCTGGAGCATCATAAGGATCGGTGCCTTGCAACCGAATAGCAGTAAATCTGTGTGGATTACTGCGAAGCAGTTTGATTCTTGGCACCCTTGGACGTGCTGAGTGATCGGTACTCACGTGAACCGGCACCTGTGCCCAGGCAGTGGTACTTACCAAAGCCATAATGATTAAAAAATGTCGCATACTAGTATATAACGCCTTTGCCGTACAAAAGGTTGACACAGTCTGGGAATGTTGCCAAAACATGTTGTGATTTTGTTACAGTTATACTATAATACTTAGATGCTGTACGCAACGGCTATACTTAAGAAAGGTAAATTTTATGCGTTTTAATCCAGAGACTAAGACTTACAAAGTCTTCAATGCACTTTACAACGGCGAAACTTTGACTCCATCGGAAGCAAAGAAACGTTTTGGCGTGGGCAACTTGAGTGCCGAAGCCAGCCGTATCCGTCAAGCCGGTTTTGCTGTTTACTCTAACAGCCGCACAGCCGGTAACGGTGTCAAGGTTACAGAATATGTGATTGGGAAACCCAGTCGCAAAATTGTAGCCGCAGGATATCGGGCTATGGCCATGGGCATCGTTTAATACTCCACTCGGTAGTATTACCCACAAGCCGGTGCAATGCCGGCTTTCTTTTTGCCCTTATTCCATGGCTCGCGTCCACTAAGGGTTTGTCTTATTTTCTCCTTAGTGGCTTCATCTTTTCGCTTTCCAAGATTTGCTTGTCGTAGTTTTTCTTTGGTTTCTTCGGTAAGTGGCATTCTTGGTTGGCGTAGTTTTTCTCTAACTTCTGATCGTCGAGAAGGATTATTATTTCCCATGATAGACGGTCTTTTGGATCCTTTAGTTATACTTGAGTATCCGCTCTTCCCTTTGTTCCAAGGTGCTCTACCTGAGCCACCTTCTCCACCATCGGTTCTATTATGAAGTATTCCTGTACTCAAATCTTTACGACCATACCAACGTATCATTCTACGCTCAATGGCGAATGCTCCTAATTCAGTCAAATTAGTTTCTAATATGATAATTTTGTTAGGCTGTTCCGGGACATGAAAATGTCCATATTTGTCCCATGCACGTTTTCCGTGACCCTTGCCAATGTAGTAAGGGGTGCCATCTTTGCGCAGATATGCGTAAACGTAGTAAATATTCATGCTGATTGCTCCTTTTAAGCATTAGAGTAGTTGGGGATTGCCGTCCCGCGAACTACACCTATATTTATAAATACTCAAAGGATTTACATGGCAACACTTACAGGAATAATCAGTTGGTACGCTAATTTCGATCAAAATGTGCGATCAGCAATTCAATTGGCGATAAAATTTTATCAAGGTAATAAAGGGCAAAGTCCACGAGAGAGGAGTTTTGTTAGAGGCTCCGGTAAGGATCAATTAGATAAGGCTCTAACTGCTGCCTCTACCTTAAGAGTAGAACTAGTTGGGTTGTTGAATAATCCATCTATAAATCCTGGCACGGCGGCAGAAATACTATCTTCTCTCGATAAAATTCTTCAGCCATTCTATGATTATCAAAAAAATCCGAGTGGTGTGGTTCCAGACCCGGGGCAGAAATTGTTCGAATGGTATAAAAAATATCTAAAACCATTAGGGGCCTAATCACACGGGACACTACGCAAAAAACCCTGTTCACGACAGGGTTTTTTCTTGACTGATTATTCTAGATCCTGTATAATAACCATATGCTTAAAAAACTTTTTGAATCATGGGGTCGGTACCGTGTGATCATGGACCGTGTGGAGAACGAACCTTACCTGGAACGCTACTATGTGTTCCTCCAGGATCGTAAACGATTTCCATTCAATATCTTTGTACACAAGTTTTTGAAATCGGATCCAGACGATGTGCATGACCATCCCTGGCCCTACTTTACTTTGATCTTGCGCGGTGGCTACTGGGAGTGGGTTCCAGAATTTGATCTACGCGGTCAAAAGATTTGCGAAATACAAAAATGGCGTGGTGTTGGACATTTTCGTTTTAACCAGGCTACCAGTCTTCATCGCATTGAACTAGACCCAGATGTGACTTGTTGGACTCTGTTCTGCCCAGGTATCAAACAACGTGATTGGGGATTTTTGGTCAAGAACAAATGGATACAGTGGGAACAATATTTGAAACAAAGGAAAACAGTATGAATTGGTTAAAACGTTGGTTGGCCCGAGCAGTGGTGGAAGGTCATGAAGATTCAAGTCGTCAAGACAGTGTATACGCAACTGCTGTATCCAAGTTGTCTGTTGGTAGAGATGTCGAAAGCGATGACGGACTCAACATCACTGTGCGCCGGGCCATTGGTGGCAGGATTGTGACGTTTAGGCACTATGACAACAAAACAGATCGTCATCATCACAGGCTGTATGTGATTCCAGAAGAACTGGATTTTGAACGTGAACTGGGCAAGATGATTACCTTAGAAAGCATGAGAGGCTGAAAGTAAATACACTATGGAACTGATAAATTTTATACTTGATCTTGTGCTGTTGGGCATTGTGACCTGGTTTGTTTTTACCTGGGCAGTAAGCCGTTATTTGGAACGCCAAATTGGTTCGGTGGTGCGAGACCTTGATGAGGAACGCTTGATCCCACTCACAGTAGAGGTTGACCTAAATCAATATTTCTGCTATAATAGTATTACCAAAGCATTTGTGTGCCAAGGTCGCAATTTAAAGGAAATTGTGGAACGTTTTCGACTACGCTATCCGGACAAGTCTGCCGCTATCTATGATGGTGATGAGACTGCGGTGCGTACCCTCAAAAATCAATTGAAAGAACTCGGTGAAAATTTCTCTAGTATCGGACGTGCATCTTGAATTTGGTGACCTTGATTTTGAAAATGATCAAGGTGCCCAAGTCTTGATCTTGGGTGGCGACATCTGTGTTGCCCAAGACATTGCCCAACGTGACCCTTATGGCGTCATGGGTCCAGAATATCGTAGCAATCGATTCCATGACTTCTTCCAACGCTGTCATGATAGATTTCCGCATGTGATTTACATTGTGGGCAATCATGAATACTACAATGGCGACTTTGCTATCGCTTTTGCACACCTAAAGGATGTGCTTGGTTACTTGCCCAATTTGCATGTGTTGGAAAAAGAAAGTATTACTATTGGTGACATCACATTCTTGTGTGGCACACTTTGGACCGACATGAATCGCGAAGACCCGGATACCTTGTATCGCATTCGCAGTTACATGAATGATTTTAGAATTATCCGAGACAGTCGCTATCCTGTGCATTACAAGGACTCGGAAGGCAAGCGCCACACACGTGAGGGCCGATTCAGTCCCGAAGCCAGTGTGGAAGAACACCGGGCCATGGTGAAGTTTGTGAAGGAGTCAGTTGACGCTGACCCCACAGGTAAGTATGTGGTAGTTGGTCATCATGCACCCAGCAAGGCATCGACTCATGCACAGTACGCAGATCAAACCATGGTGAATGGTGCTTACAGTAGCAACTTGGATCAGTTTATTCTTGATCGTCCACAAATCAAATTGTGGACACATGGACATACTCATCATGAGTTTGACTACATGATTGGCTCGTGCCGCGTGATGTGCAACCCACGTGGTTATGATGGTTATGAGGAACAGGCGGAACAATGGAAACTGAAAACAGTAGATATTTGAATTGGTTTCGGTACAGTGGGATCAGTGTTATTGTTACGCTGAATCCACTGCATTGGCGCCTGGTTCCACGTGCTAGACGTGAACCCAATGATGGGTGGCCCAGTCCCAATGAACGCACCTGGAGCGTGAGTTGGTTGTTCTTGACCATACGTGGTTGGGTTGACAATGGTGATTGGTAATGCGAGAGCATGCGGAGTGGATTGTAATTGCTGTGCTGATCTTGTTGTCTTACATCAATAACTCTGAAATGGGCGAAGACCGTGAACGTGCGGCACTGGATCGGGTACGCAACTCAAGTGGATACTTAATAAGATATGAACAAACAGACTAAACAACTAGCGGAACAAGCAGGCTTTGTCCTGGATGAATTACCAGACTCGGTTCTACAGCCATTAGAAACATTTGCCGACTTGTTGCGAGCCGCCAACACTCGCGAAGTGATTGCATTATGTGCCAACACAATCAACAACAATCTCAACGAACAAAAACAAAAAACAAAACGTCGTTGGGATATTATAGAAGCCATAGTGATAATATTATTATTGATAGTATGGGGTGCCTGGTGGTACATCCGTTTGCACACTTAAAGGATAAGATATGAAGGTTTATATTTCAAAATATCGAGATCACTGGATCTCTCCTTACACCATGTTGGACTATGCGTTCTGGTGGACTGACTGGTCAAAGTGCGCTCGTGATCGCAGAATCCGCAGTCTCGAAGAAGAACGCAACTATGTGGAACGTCCAGACTGGGTTGAGAAGTGGAGTGATCGACTGGAACCCATCAGCCATGCTATCCAATGGATCTTGGATCGTGTGCATCCGAAGATTGACTATGTGAAAATTGATCGTTGGGACACCTGGAGCATGGACCATACCTTGAGTCCTATTATCCTGCCCATGTTGAAACAATTAAAAGCAGCCAAGCATGGTAGTCCTCTTGTGGATGATGCGGATGTGCCTGAAGAACTACGCAGTACCAATGCCCCGCCCAAAGAAAACGAATATGACACAGATGCCAATCACCATGCTCGTTGGGATTGGGTTATGGATGAAATGATCTTTGCGTTTGAGTGCAAAACAGATGACTCTTGGGAAGATGCTTTCCGTTCGGGCGAACATGATATGTTGTGGGTACCTGTGGACAAGGATGGTAATGAAGTGCCTAAAGGTGAACACAAGCATTATCAAATGAAAGACGGCCCTAACAACACATACAAGTGTGATTACGAAGGTATGCGAGTGGTCGAAGCACGTATTCAAAACGGCTTCCGACTGTTCGGCAAATACTATCAAGCACTTTGGGATTGATATGGCATTTAAACACATGATTAGAGACATGACGACCTATGCTGAAAATTTAGGTGTGGAATTCACTCCCAACTCAATACCCCAAGTTGACTATGATGCCTGGCGCAAACAATACACCTGGGACGCTCTGCATGATCTACGCTATGGACAGAGTTTCTGCAACTACTTTGGCATCACAGATCACAGAATCTTCTTTGAGCGCAACTGGCAGGTATGCGACACAGTGATTCAGCGAGAGTGGCTTGCAAGATCCTAAATACCCACATGGTGCATGTATTGACTGGGGGTACAGAATGGATACCCAGTCGCAATGGGATGATGTGGCCATGTGGGGATTCGAAACGTTTGGTCTTCCAGGTGAACGTTACATAACTGACATAAACATAAACGACATGACCTGGTGGTTTCAATCCGAGCATGACCGCTTGGTGTTTGTTTTACGTAATGGCCTGGCTCGATGCACACAATTAGAGTTAGCAACATAGAAGTCTTTGATGCAATTGCCCTAAAGAATCAATTGCTTCTAGCAGGACTAGTGATAGACCAAGACTTCGAATGGGCCTGGATCACCGCTGATTACAATGATGTAGAAGGATGGACCCGGCAAAAACATGCAGAATTTCGATTTCAAGATCCGGCCTTAGCCACGTTTTATCAGTTGAAATGGGCACGATAATAAGTATTACTAATGAAGCACACTCATGACACACCGTTTGAAATACGACTGGGCGACAGTTTCAACCATGCCCGAGAAATCAACAAACCTTTTGGTGAACTGGATCGTGTGTTGGCCTGGTGCAAAACTGAACTCACAGGTGAGTGGCGTTGGCAACTGATAGATGTCAGCACAGACCAGCGTCCCGGTCGTTATATTTTTTACTTTGATTCAGAACGCGATTACTTTGCTTTCACGCTTTATTGGCAGTAGTACTTTTGTTGTACTTGACAACAAACCCTGATCCCTGTATAATCAACACATAGCAACTTTAATAGGTGTTGACATGAGCATAGAAATTAAAAATCTAACCCCCGAACAGGTTGAAATGCTGGATGCCATGTGGGCATGTGAATCAGCAGAAGAATACTTGACATGGTACCACTTGCTGGATGCTGAAGATCAAGAAATGGCCGATGTACTGCAACGCATGATCATACTGGAGACCATGGATGAAATGCTGGAAGAAGTCAGCGATGGCTACACTGACATTCGATCTTACTTGAAAAAGTTCATGCTATGAACCATCACTTTGTTGTGATGTGGGACAACCGTGGCCTGGAATACATAGGCGACATCACTGCGGACGAAGTGAACCGTAGTTGGAGTGCATTGCAAGGACGACCAGTTGGCTCAGCCCTGCCCAATCTCAATCACATGATACTTCGTGCTAGATACAATCCACAACGCCACTACGAGATTTATCAGGTAGAAGCCACAGATGGTATCACAGCAGATGACATACAAGCGATGTTTGAAGCCGCACCACAACAGGCGGCCGATACCATACGCAGACTTGGTCACTGTTACTTTAGTGATCGTGAACAACAAGATCGTGTGGTAATACGATGACATACCAAGTTTATAATCAATCCTGCATAGAAGGCATGCGTGAGCATGTGGCCAGTGACAGCATTGACTTGATCTTTACTGATCCACCTTATGGTATCAAAGGTGATGAACTAGACGTACATTACAACCGAGACGAAAGCCGAGTAGTGCCGGGCTATGTTGACGTGCCACTCACGGAGTATGCCAAGTTCAGCCTGGACTGGATCCGGGAATGTGAGCGTGTGTTGCGCCCGGGTGGCAGTATGTACATTGTGAGTGGATATACCAACTTGCACCATATTCTCAATGCCTTGCATGCTACTGGTCTGGGAGAAATCAATCACATCATTGCCCGGTACAGTTTTGGTGTCAGCACCAAGAACAAGTTTGTGAGCAGTCACTATCATGTGCTATTTTGGGCCAAGCCAGACCGGGGCAGTCAAAAACGCACATTCAATTCCAACTACAAGTACACAGATCAAAAAGACAGTTATCACGATCGCTTGAGTGTGCAAGACATGCCCAGGGACTACAAGCCCGGACAAGTCAAAAACAAAAATCAATTGAGTGAAGACTTTATCGAAAAGTTCATCATGTACTCCAGCAACCGAGGAGACACAGTGTTGGATTGTTTTGGCGGTGGACTAACAACTGGTAGAACAGCACTACGCTGGGGTCGTGAGTTTGTTGGCTTTGAATTGAACAAGAATGCATATGATGCATTTGTGCCCACCTTGGCCAATGTAGAGATCATGCCAGATCCAGTCCCGGCCAGCCCTGACGCAGTTGAATTGGCCAAACGTCAACGACTACGGGCAGGTTGGAAGAAAGGTCGCCAGAAAAAAGCACTCAAAGATGGTAGTCTAATACGATAAGTATTTTAGGAGGTTTATCATGACACAACTAAACGAAGCACAATTAACCGAGATTGGTACTTACGGCGTTCTATTAGACGCTAACAACCCTTCAGTGAATCTAAAATTCAAGTCCACTCGCAACGACTTGTCCAAGCGAGCACTTGGTCTTATTGATCGAATCAATTATTGCATTAGACTGGCCGATGCAGGCAAAGACTACAAATCTGATGCATTTAGACATACCCACCCAAATGTGTATTTTCCAAGGTATCAACCTTTTATTGATGCAGGCACTACAGATTTTCAAGTTAGATTAACTTCAACATTTAGTGTGACAAAGTAGTACTTTTGTTTACTAAAAAATTTGGCAAAAATCTGTCAAAAAAGACTTGACTAATAATAGAGATTCTGCTACACTATGACTTGTGTTAGAGATAACGCATTTTTCAACTACCCGCCCGCAAGGGCAAGAAAGGTATCATATGCACTCAGTAGGACTTTATTTGAATTCACAGGCCGGTGAATTCAGCACATTTTGCCGTGACTTAACAAAAGGTATCAATTCACATTTTCGAAAAGATGAATTGACTGGCGAATGGTACGATCCTAGATGGCCACAAAAGTTGTTCAAAGTAATTGACAACTTTCAATCACGCAAACAAGCAGAGCAATGTCAAGATGCTCTTGATATGACATTCGAATACCGTAGCAATCTCAAAAAAGTTACTGTAAAATACAATCCTAACGAGGAAAATCATGAATAAAACAAACCACCGAGCCCTTGATGTTGAACTACAAAGACAACGTTACGGCGAAAATTCCGAACTACTTAAAGGTTTAGGATTCAACACAGATGTCATGAACATTCGACGTGTGGCCAGGGAATTGGCCACTGTTGATACTTGGCGTTACATGGAAACTAAAGGTCTTGAAGACCTCAAGGATTGTGTAACTGACTACGACTTGTATGAGTGGGTAACCAACACACAACTTGATCCCGTTTTGCTAAAAACAGGATTAATACTTGAGTTTGGTACTGCAACTGGGCGCACACTGAATCAGTTTGCATATTGGTTACCCAATCAAACTATCTATGGTTTTGATGGTTGGCAAGGGTTGCCAGAAAAGTTTAACGACTTGGCAGAAGGACATTTTGCACAGGAGTTACCTGAGGTACTTCCAAACTGTCAACTGGTAAAAGGTTGGTTTGGTAGTAAGCCTGCATGGGATAATTCTGGTATTGCAGAATTTACAGCACAAAAATTTGCTAGTGAGTTTTCGCTTCCAATTGCATTGTTGCATCTAGATGCAGATTTGTATGATCCAACTAAGACAGTTTTGGATGTATTTGCAAAACAGATTGTACCAGGTACTGTGATTTTGTTTAACGAGTACTGGAATCATCCAACTTGGAAGAAGCACGAATTCCGGGCCTGGCAAGAGCATTGCAAAATGCATGGCGTTAAATATGAGTACATTGGCTATGCCAGTGATCATCAAGAAGTGGCAATTCGGGTAATCAAGTAATTGGCACAAAAAGATTTCTAGTGTATACTAGAAACATGGTAGTGAATCCTACCTGCTAACCAAAACACAACACGGCAACATGGGGTTGCTGGATTGTAATGGTTACGAACCAAAGGAAATATCATGGCCACAGCCACGCAATCTTATGCGGCACAACGAAATGCCGTTTATCTTAACACCTCGTCCAATCTTGTTGACCTAGTGCAACGTCTTAATGACACCATTGCCGCAATGCCTGTCCAGGCACAACGCAACTGGCAGGCAAAACTTGCCAAAGCACTAGCGACATTCAAGCGAAATCATCCAGGCTTGAAGAGCATTAATGATTCTTCTAAATTTAGGCTTTGCAAGAGCCTTGTGGGCAAACTCCGAGATATTGTGATCGATACCACAATGCAACGTGAACCCAACTTGCAATGGATTATCACCATTATTGAAAACTTCCGTGCATACCAGGCACAACCTATTCAGGTGTATGCAACAGGTTTGCAGTGGGGTGGGTGGGATGGTCAACACACTTCAATAGCCTTGTACTTGATTGCTGTACACGGACTTGGTGAAAACTTTGACGCGGTTGAAGTGCCTATCAATGTGTACGACATTTCAAGTCGTGGCGAACTTCGCAGTAACTTTATCAACAACAACACCACAGTGGGTAAAAACGCAGGTAAAAAGCCCTTGGACATCATTGATATCTTTATGCAAAAGATTTACGGTGTTGAGGTTGACGGTGTCGCTGAGCCTGAGTGGGTTGATGCACACACCAAATGGAAATACATTAGTGCAGCCGACATGTTTTTGACAGCAGAAAAATTCAACGACACTGAACAAACAGGTGCTATTAGTCGTCTCAATGAACTAGATGCCGCTAGCAAAGAAGTAGTGCGTCAATTTGCTGTGTACGGCCAGTATGTGGTGGCATCTCAACAACGCCCGATCAACACAAAGGAAATTCCCATCATTATTGAATTTCTAAACTTGTGCGAGCAACAAGATATCACATATACTGATACTGAACTTGAAGATTTAGCACAACATTGTATTGATCTGTTTGATGCCAACTTTGACGCCAAAGGTCCATACTGGGACCAAGTGCATCAAGCCAACATGAATGCATGGACCAAGCACAACCGACATCGTCCCAAGACTGATTGGAGTGATCCACCACGCAACAGCAAGAATACTCCACAAGGTACTGCATTCTTTTGGCACCAATTAAACAACACCTGGGTTCCCGCACAACCCACAGGATTCAAGTTTCCCAAGATGCCATTTAGTGCATACACACCTGATGCCAAGGACTTGTTCTAACATGAGCCACTTTTTATACATTCATCCCTGCATGTCCGGCACGCCCGACGTGTGGAAAATAGGAGTTACCAAAACACCGTATTCTGCTGTGCGTGGGCGTCAAAAATACACATGGATCAAGTTTGGTCTTACACATTTGTATTTTGGGCTTCCACGTGATGTGTTGTGGTTAGAGCAACGAATCAAAGACATCTTCCAAAACTTCTCAGGCAAAGTCATACAGGGTTACGGAACTGAATTGTTCAATATTGGTCTACAACCGCTACGTGCAGAAATTGCCAGACTGATTGAAGACTGCAAACTCAAAGTGATTGAAGTCAAACTCAAAGAACCATACACTGCAAGTTCAAGTGGCAAATGTCCATTTGGACTTCCGGGGGAGTCTGACGCTGATTTTTTTCTTGAGTCTGTAGCAGATGGAATTTTCAGTCAACCCATTCAACCCAGAGTTTTAGGTAAACAAGCATTTGTAAGGAGTTGATTTCGTGAGATCTTTGATGGAACGTGTTGGTGGGTTTGCACAAAAGAAACCCACACCAGTCAAGCGTGGTGGCGCCAGTTACGATGCTACCCAGCAATTTTGCCAGAGCGAAATTGAGCGTTATGTTGGCATGTACAAACTGCTCAAGATCGAGGATCAGACTGCACGTCTAATCCGCGACATGATTGATGTGCTACTGCGTCGATATCATGGCTACTCAATCAAGGAAAACATTGGTGCTCACTACTATGAAATAGGATTACCGCATGGTACCAAGACCGAGTTCGAGCATGTGATACCAGCAAGCGTGGCCCGAGACATGTTGTTGTTTGATCGACTCACAGTTGATGAAGCACTGAACATTCCAACTTGTCGGTTGAGTGCCACCAAACACAAGAAGTTAAATTCCACGCGATTGGGCTCAACTACTCCGGATATCTATTGGTTTTGGAAACGATATGAATCACTTGGTATTACTGTGGCAACACATGATGGCACCCCAGTTGACATGACCACATGGAATCTAGACAGTCATTACACGCATTTTAAAATGTAATACTCAAGTACTACAATATTTTTTGGTTGACCAATAATTCCCTTTTTGCTATAATACTTGTATAGAAACTAAAAAGGAATCCAAAAATGACAACGTTTGTATACAAACAAACCCAAACATATTACCTGCACATAGACGCAGATACGCAGGAGCAGGCAGATGCTATTGCAGAGGTCACAGACGTATATGCTGACGATGTGAGTCCTACAGATTTAATTGGCTGGGAATTGGTAAAGGAATAAAAATGGGAACACGTAGTCGTATCGCAGTCATGCATGGTGAAGTCTGTAAATCAGTTTATTGCCACTGGGATGGCTATTTGGAACACAATGGTTCTATTTTGCAAGAGCACTATGATTCTGCCAAAGCCAACCAACTGGTCTCAATGGGAGACTTGTCAAGCCTGCGCCCTGAGATTGGCGTCAAGCATCCTTTCAGTTGCCTGGATCCTGAGGCCGGTAGCGATTACGAACAACGCTATGGCAACATGTGTACCTTTTACGATCGCGATCGCGGCGAAACAGACAGCACTTGGTCTGTGGATCACACGTTTGAGGATTTCTTAGCCCGTGCCCGAGGTTGTGCCGCTGAGTTTTACTATGTGATGAAAGATGGTGAGTGGTATGTGGGCGACACTTATGGCTCTACTGAGTTAAGTAATCGGTTAACACCCCTGACAGAAGCCATGCAAGCCGTGGAAACGGTTGACCAATAATTGCCAAACTGCTATAATCGACACATATTAACACAACTAGGAGCCCCAATGCCAGGATTTGTAGACGTATCAAATATGACAGCCCGCGAAGTTCGCATGATGGATCATGCGGCTGACGCTGAGCCATATCAGCCACGACAGACTTGGAAACCCCGAGCCCGACCTGCTGGTGTCACTCACTCGGTGGACAATGTGTGGGGTGCGGCCGTGGCGGCACAACGTATCAATGGTTCCTATGTAAAAGAGACCATGTACAAGGTTGACCCAGAAATGTCCGGCAATACTGTAGTAGACAAACGTCGCAACCGCGACATCATGGTGGACATTCTTGCCAACCCTGCTCAACTCACTGTGGAAGATATTGCACAGGGTCAAGAGTGCCGCAAGTTCTTGCAAAACGACATCACCTTCCGTGCATTGAAAAACCGACTCACAGAGTTTGATGGCAGTGTCAGCCGGGTGCTGGCTGTGACAGACGAATTTGATACTGTGAAAAACAAATTGGAATTGGCTGTGGTGGCATGCTTACCACAGAGTCATGCTCGTAGTTTAGAGCGTCAAGCGGTTCAAGATCGTGTGCGCCAAACATCCGGCGAGCATGTGGGCAACCCCGGCGACAAGGTTCAACTGGACGTAGAGATTATCAAATCAAACTACAGTCAGCAATGGAACACTTGGTATGCCACTGCTGTGACTCCAGAAAATCGTGCTGTGTTTTTTGCATATCGCCAAGAACTGGCCCGGGGTGCCAAACACACTATCGTAGGAACCGTCAAGGCTCACAGAGACGGCTCTACTCAACTCAACCGTGTGAGCATTATCTAAGGAAACATCATGAGCAAACTCATAATTGGATTCATTCTAGGCTTGGTGGTCAGTGCTGTTGGATTTTCGGGCATTGCTCGAATGTTTGACAAAGGTGTACAGACCATCCAAACTCAGAGCAAAGAACTGGCCCAGTAAATTGGGCAAATCGAATCTCAATTGTAGCAAAAAATGGTTGACATCTATACCGTTTGGTGCTATAATTTAGATATGTTGAGCAGTAATGCAAAGCATTTTTTTAAACTTTAGGCAACTTTGAAAGGCAACTTATGTCAGCAGACAAAATGTTTACAGTAGCAGGTACCGCTACAAATTCCGATGGTACTACTAAGGCTCGCTTTGCGAACGACTTGGTAGCCCGCATTAAAATCTTGAACAAGGCTAAATGCACCAACATCAACTTGATCGAATTGCCCCGTGCAATGACCAAGTTAGAGGCTCTTCAGTATTTGACTGAGCAGGGCATCACAGACGGCGACGCTGGTTTTGCTGTGGCAAACAAATTGGCTGAGAAGTCAAAGATCGCCAAGAAAGGCGAAGTCAAGGTCAAGGCTGTCAAAGCCTCTGCACCCAAGACCACTGCCAAGACTGCTGTGACAGCATAAGCAGGCTGGAGTGCCAAAAAGGCGGCTTTAGGGCCGCTTTCTTATGACTTTTTGTTCAGTGCATATAATTAATACTATGCTCGAACCAGATGAATACTTACACGAGCGCATCCAAAGTGTCATGCTTGAAGTCATGGGTGTGCTGTATGGCAACAACATTACCTTGGTACACATGGGTGCCATGATGAGATTGTTGGGAGTGCCAGATGCCAAGGCCGCCGAGCATGATAATGAGATGTTGGAACTGGATGAAAAGTTTGGCGCCATGCTCCAGGAATTAAATAAAAGCACACCAAAACAAGTCCCCCGGGACGCCACTATCCATTAATGACCATACCCAACTATCGTGCAGTGGAACCGCTGTACATTGTGATCTTGCGTAATAACAATCAAGCAGAATCGTTATTTCGAACCTGGATCAAAGAGAATCGAATCGAACATGCCAACATCAACGGTAACCGAATGATGCTTCATGACCAACGTGCGTTTGAGCAGTTTCGTGTGACCTGGACTCACAACATGAATGCAATCACAGTATGGGATACCTGGATGAGACGTCACATTTATCTAGACTAATTCCACTTGCCGCTGCCGTTCCAATCAAGATTGATGCTGAAGTCTGATGGATCAGAGTCTAGTCCATATGGCAGATATGGATTTTCGGGTGCAATAAATTTTAAGTCGCAACTGGCCCGCCATTGTTTGTTGTCATCAATTTCAAAGTTATAAACAGCAGTAAAGTTGTCACCACCCAGCGCACCACCATGATTGTTGTAATCCCAACTTGGATCAAACTTGACAAACATCTTCATGGCTGACTTTTTTCTACTGCGCCACAATGTTCTAAACAGCGGCCATATTTCGTTTACAACTGTGCGTTTAAATAGAGAATCAAGACCGGGACTTTTGATTATTTCATAATCAAAATCTTCATACGGTATATCAACATAGTGGGGTAAATCTTTTGGTGTGATTTGATTTTTAAACTCAATGTCAAAATTAAATGTGTTGTTTAAACTTCGAGCGAACTCGTTTCGCAACGCAGGGGGCCTAGCGGAATACTTTGGCATTTGCTCGGCTAGGATATTAAAAGACTTCACACGTATCAATCGATGAAGTTTGGTATTGCCAAGATCAGTTGTGGCCCAGTAATTTAAAAAATATTTAGGATGTATGTTGTATCGTTCTGGGTCGTTGGCAATGCGACTTGGCCCTAGATTCATGGCCTGGCGGGACATATTTCCCACGCAAGATTGCACACGCCAGGCCATGGTCATGGTCTTGGCAAAATCATCTGAGGCTTCCCCGGGGAATCCCAACATCCAATTGGTAGAACAACTGATACCTAATTTTTTACAGTCATTAAGATTGCGTTCTATGACAGGTACTTTGGTATTCTTTTTCATTGCATCAAGAACCAGTTGGCTGCCAGACTCAATGCCAAAACTGAGATCAAAACAGCCACTATTTTTAAGATCTCTTAGGTATTCAAAGTCCATGCGGTCATCACATCGTGCGTAGCCTTTCCATTTGATTTTGAGCCCACGTTCGACCACGCCCAGAGCAAACTCTCGCAATGCATTGGTGTTACCGTTGACAAGACTATCAATAAACCAAAATACATTGGTGCCATATGTGCGATATTGTTGCTCAACCTCATCCAAGATTCTCAAACCTTGCCTTCCGCGATATTTCCAAAACAATGTTTCGGCACAGAAAGCACACTTGGCAACGCACCCTCTACTGATTTCGGCACTGATGGCATTGGGCACTAGATAACGATTCACATTCATATCACTATAATCAGGAAACGGTAAAGAATCCAAATTGATACGACGACCAAAATCTGAGTTGTACTGATAACGATCGAGTGTTTGTCCAGTATCTATTTTGTCCAAGATTTCTAACAGCAGTTCTTCAGCCTCACCTTTGATCACATGATCAAAATTGGGATATCTCCCACCGCTGTCTTCATCGTGCCACTGAAGATGACTGCCGCCACCAATGATTTTGACTCCGGGTAATCTTTTCTTGAGTTGTTCGGCCATCCAAAAACTAGGTATTACATTTGTGTAGTATAAACTAAACCCAACAACATCTGGTTTGAGACTTACCAAGTCTTCTAGATATTCTTCCAGCAACGGATCCACGTGTGATTTAAGTGTGTTCTCATACATTTCATCTAACCACAAATAGTCTTTTGATCCATGCCCTTCGTAGGGATCTTTATCAAGTGTGTTTTTTAATCGGTGCCAAGTTTCCACATTGTAGTCTCGTACTGATGTCTTGTATCCGGCTGCTCTGGCCACTGCCGACAGTCGAGCAATGTTGTATGGGGCAAAGTATACTGCCCATTTTGGCATCATGACCAATATCAAGTGTGTATTTCTTGTGATATTGTTTTCGATCACTACATCGGACAGATTAGATTGCGGCCGAGCATACTTTAACAGTCCTTTGGCGGCGATTACATCTTTTGATTCGGGTTGAGTGGGGTCATTGAACAGTTTATCTAACTCGGGCAAACTGGCTGTTTTGCCTGACGGATGTGCGGAATGTTCTTTTCCTGTCAAAATAGGAATGTGTTTCTTTTGATCTAGGCCCATGATCTATTTATTTTTAACCAAGTGCCTAGAAATAATTCAATTAAAGTTGTCAAACCATAGATAATTATTTGACAACCGTGCTATAAGTCTGTATAATTACTATTGTCGTTACAAGGAGAAACAAATGACACAACACGAACAAATCGTAGCCGCTTATGAAACCTACTTGGCCGAGAATGCCAAGTTCACTGAAAAAGGCGTTAAAGCGTCTGCCGCTCGCGCTAGAAAAGCCTTGCAAGAAATGACCAAGGGCATCAAAGAGCGCCGTAAAGAAATCACTACAGAAAAAGAAGCCCTGGCAGCCAAGTAATGCCGATGGCAACAGTGGTCGAAGACCCAGACCATCCAGGAGAACTGCTCCTGGATCTGGGTACCGAGTTGTGCGCCGAACTTGGCTGGCAAGCAGGCGACACCTTGGAATGGATAGACAACAAGGATGGCTCATGGCTGTTACAGAAACAAGCATCAGCGAATTGCTTGACCAACTCAACGCAAAATCTCTAGAAGATCCCAGAATATCTGATTGGTCATGGAAGGCCGATCCCATTGATCCGTTTACAACTTATAGTGTATCTGGTGGTGGTACAAGTCATCCCTCATACGGTGCTGTGCCCAATGTTCATATTGGTGGGATGAGTGCCACTGGTATCAATGTCAGCCCAACTGTTTGGACTACCAATACCACTGCCGGCCAGTATAGTTTTGTCGGACAAAACGTTCTGAACGTTCAACCCAACAACACAGTTCACATCCGGGGCGAAGATGCTGATCTACTGATCAACAACAAGAGTTTAAAAACTTGGATGGAAAAAGTTGAAGAGCGATTGAATATACTCACACCCAATCCTGAACTCGAAAAAGCCTGGGATCAATTGCGTCGTCTAGGCGAGAGATATCGCAAGTTAGAAAAAAAGTGCCAAGAACAATCAGACATGTGGAAGAAATTAAAGAGCATGCCTAAACCTAACTTACCATAATGTCAACTTGGCCGGAATTTTACAATCAGATACGAGATCCCAGTTGGCCTGACTGTGAGTCAGAATCAGACTTTGATCTCTTGCCCCGGAACATTCGTCTGGAGTGCCAAAATCGCTTTGGATATGTGCCGGGCAGTTTTCGCAAGCAAAGCAAACTGGTCAACAAAAGATTTCCTATACACACTGCCACAGCCTGTCAACTCAAGTGGTCGTGGTCAACTGTTTATCTAACCACAGAGAAAACAGCCAGTTGTCATAGAACCAATCATCACGCATTTGACATTGATGCTTTGAACTTTCATAACACACCGGAAAAGATCCAGGATCGAGAACGTATGTTACAGGGACAATGGCCTGTGACAGGATGTGAATATTGTCAAGATATTGAAGCAGCCGGTGGATCAAGTGATCGCATGACCAACCTAGACTTTCCCGGCATCCATGCACCAATAGAATTAGTTGATAATCCAACGGCTACTCATGTGACTCCTAGAATGTTGGAAGTGTATTTTGACAACACTTGTAACTTGAAATGCTTATACTGCGGACCGCATTTTAGCAGTTTATGGGACGCAGAAAACAAACGCCATGGCACATTTCAACGTGGCAATCTTGTGATATCTGATGCATTTGTCAAAAGCACCAATATTGAAAGCAATAAACAACGGCTGTTTGAGTGGATAAAAACAAATAGCCAGCATCTCACTGTGTTCAATATCTTGGGCGGCGAACCCCTGTATCAACCTGAACTGGACCAATGCCTGGACCTGTTTGAAGCACATCCTGCTCCGGAATTAAAACTACAGATATTCACCAATCTCAATGCCCGCCTGGATCGTGTGCAGGCCATGGTTGAGCGTGTGAAACGCTTGATAGATAGTGATCATTTGAGAGAGTTTGAAATTACTGCTAGTCTGGATTGCTGGGGTGCTCCACAAGAATATGTACGTTACCCTTTGGACCTGACAGTATGGGAACAGAACTTTGAATATCTAGTGAGTCAATCTTGGATCAACCTGATCATCAACTCTACCGTGACTCCATTAACTGTAAAAACTCTGCCCGATCTGTTGAGCCGGATCAACACATGGAGCCAACACAGAAAAATATATCACTATCAAAATTCAGTAAACTCGCCCAGTTACATGTTCATGGATATGTTTGGTGATATATTTCAAGAGGACTTTGCTCGAGCCCTAGAATTAAAACCCACGACAACTCCTGAAGAAACGGCCAGCCGCGATTACCTGGTGGGTATTGCACAACAATCAGCACATCGTGGTGCCAATATCCCCGAAATACAAAAACTATATGACTTTTTAAATGAGATGGATCGACGGAGAGGCACCAGTTGGCCTGCAACTTTTCCCTGGTTAATTGAGCAATTTGCAAAGTACAACCTCGGTCATTAAACCGCGCCGTTTACTCCAAAATGGCACCTTTTTCACCCGGTCTTGCACCGTATCTACACCAAGTGAGTAAGTAAAACTACCATGAAAGCACAAGTAAACTACATCAGCGATCAAATCGCAATCTGGAGTTCAAGAGCCTTCCGAGTCGCAGGACTCTGGATTGTTGCTTTTGCTGTGATTGCAGTCTGCGATCACAAACTAACCAATCTCCGCACAGGTATTGAATCAATGCCTGCTGGTTACGTGTCAGCCACAGAAAAAATTCGATCTTTGGATTGCTTGACACGCAACATCTACTGGGAAGCCGCTTCGGAACCTTTTGAAGGCAAAGTTGCTGTGGCCCAAGTCACAATGAATAGACTGGCATCGGGACGCTTTGGCGATAGTGTATGCGGTGTGATCTATCAAAAAAACGTATTCTACGAACGAGTAATCTGCCAGTTCAGTTGGGTATGCGAAAGCACCCATAAAACTCGTCCAATTCATCAACCCCTATGGGCAGAATCGGAATTGGTGGCTAAAAAAGTATTGTTAGAAAACTTTAGATTGCCCAGTTTAAAAGGCGCACTTTATTATCACGCAGATTATGTTAGCCCAGGTTGGAAAAAGCCAAAAATTGACAAAATTGGTCGCCACATCTTTTATGGAGAGCGTTAATGCCTTTCAATCTTCCGATCACAATCATTGCTGTTCGTGATTATATTACCAATAGCCTAGCACGACTATCAGCAGACACCCTGGGCTGGCTAGCGGCCATTGTGTTGCATTGTGCAACCTTGCCCAGTTTCCTGGCACTCATGACCGGGCTATCGGACCGAACTCCAAGCCTAGACATCATCTTGTTCTTGTGGAGCGGCCTGGTCCTGATGTTCTTGCGGGCAGTGGTGCTGAGAGATATGCTGAACATCATTACTATTGGTTTTGGGTTCATGCTACAAGCCGGATTTATGGCTTTGTTACTGTTTAAGTAAAAAGTACTACTTGACCATTAATTTGCAATCTGCTATAATAAAGCATGATTAAGATTAGTACAGGTCGCCCACACAAAACTCTACGTTCCAAAGACGCAGATTTCTCATTCTCGCCTGATGGCATCAAACTGGTTCCTAGAGCAAGTTTTGAGATCAGTGTAGAATGCCCACGCGAATATCGATTGATCATTGCTGAGTGCATTGGCAACGGTTGGCTCAAACCCGTGGCTCACATGCGCGATACTGAATACACCATGGAGTTATTGCGAAAATGAAACTCTGCCCCAAATGTGATGAACGAGCCCTGTGCTGTGACCACTGTGCTTATTTCCAGTTCAACGGAGATGCTGACGGCGCCTACACTGGTGATGGTTGGTGTCGTTTGCACAAGCGAGCAAAAGACCCTGGCAGTCTCTGTGACGAGTATTTTTGTTTTGAACTTTTAGCAAAGGACGCACCCAATGTCGATGCATCTACACCATCCCAGTCTCAGTCTCAACGGTCGTAAAAAAGGCAAGGTTAAGTTTCGCAACGCAGACGAGGCTCGCAAGGCACGTGAACTAGATGCTTCATGGCGAGAACTCAAGAAAAAGTGGGAAGTGGATGCTGAAGAAAAGCGTCGTAGTCGTGCGCTCAAAGCCGAGCCGCTGACTTATAAGTTGACTGCACCAGAAGGACGGTTTACCACACATCATATTCCCAGTGTCAACACCGGAGGCAATGCTACTTTGGCTCCAGCCAAAGTGTATACAGGTACCAAGGTCAAGGGTATTGCCACCATGCACAAATCAAATGCTGTGCCGGTGTTCTCAGACGAAGAAGCAGTTGAAATCTCCAGAATGCGTCGTGGATGAAAGACTTGTATTCCACTCCTGAAGCCAGACTGGACACCATACTGGGCGAGGTCTCTTTTTGGGCACAGATGCAACGTGCGCGATTGTCAGAGGAAGGTGAGAAGAATTGTCGTACAGGCGCAGACACAATCACATGGTTTAGAGACACTTGGGGCATACAACTGCTACCCTCGGATGATACCATATTTGGATTCCAGCGCCGAGTTGATATTGTGGATGAGCAGAAGTACATGATATTTTTATTAAAATGGTCATGATTAAAAAACGTTTATTAACCTACAAGGGAGATTTTGTAATGGGTGGTATGTGGGAAAAAGATGAAGTGGTGCGCTTGCTTCGAGGTGTGCCGGGCACTCAGTATCAAGAAGGTGATGATCAGATCAAAGAACAGATACGTGAGTGGGTGAGAGGCTTGTTGCAAAATGGTGAGATCAATATAACATTTACCAAAGCAGATGGTACTGATCGCGACATGCTGTGTACCTTGGATCACTCAAGAATTCCAGTTAGTGTAGCAAAGCCGGTATCAACTACTGCACCAGTAGATGGCATTGTGCGTGAGAGCAAGAAGCCCCGAAAGGAACCCGACCCGCACAGTATCCGAGTATTTGATGTGGAAAAACAAGAGTGGCGCAGTTTCCGTTTTGATCGGCTTCGAAAGGTCACGGCCACTTTGAATTTCCAATAAGTAAGAGTCAATGGCCAAAGAAGATATCATAAACATGGAGGGACGAGTAGAAGAAGTACTACCAGCCGCCATGTTCCGAGTAAAACTGGACAACTTAGAAAATATAATTTTGGCACACTTGAGTGGCCGTATGCGCAAGAACAATATCAAAGTGCTTTTAGGAGATCGGGTTGAAATGGAATTCTCCCCTTACGATCTCACCAAGGGACGTATTACTCGTCGCAAATAAATACAACATGGAATTACGTGACCACATCAATCTTGTAGAAGCAAGCACCCGTCCAGCAAAACTGGAAACCACCCCTCTCCCTTACGGTGTTCGAGACCTTGAACCTGTAATGAGTGAGGAAACCATCAACTATCATTTCGAGCATTTAGCAAAAGGCTACGCCAAACGCTACAATGCAGGAGAAGGCAATGCGGATTTTAATCGTGCTGGCAGTTTTCTACACAATAAATTTTTCCCTCAGCTTCGGGCTCCCAAGGGCGCAAACCGGCCCCGCGGTGCTGTACTCGCGCTGATAGAAGAAAAATTCAAGACCTGGGAAGATTTTAAGGAAGCATTCAAAGAAGCCGCAATGAAGATTCAAGGATCGGGTTGGGTGTACTTGAGTACCGGCGGTGACATCAAGACCATTGCCAACCATGCTGTGCGCACAGACATCTGTGTGTTAGTAGACTGGTGGGAACACGCCTGGAGCCTGGACTACCAATGGGACAAAGAAAAATACCTGGACAATATCTGGAAGATTATCGACTGGGACGTTTGCAACGAAAGACTATAATGAAACTACAAACTGGTGCAGTGGCTAAATTACGTGACTTGGTGGCCGAAGAGGGCAACCCCAATCTCATGCTACGTGTGTTTGTGCAAGGTGGCGGCTGTTCGGGCATGAGTTATGGATTTACATTTGAAGAAATTCAGAATGAAGATGACTTTGATTTTGCCTACGAAGATGTAAAGGTTGTGGTTGATTCAATGAGCATGCAATACTTGCAAGGTGCCTCAATTGACTACAAAGAAGACCTAATGGGTGCCAGTTTTGTAATTGAAAATCCGCAGGCCCAAACCACATGTGGTTGCGGAAGTAGTTTTTCAGTTTAGTAACTTCTAGGGTCAGTTCCCCATGATCCACTCACCGTGGTAAACGTCGGGGCAAATGATCCATTAATTGGTGACCATGTGCCTCCGTTGTTAACATAGGTGGCTTGAACTGCTTTCCAAACCCCGGAATTTTTAATATAGGTTTTTTGCACTGATGCCCAGTTTCCGTTGTATTTGATGCTACCACCGCCCACCTGCATATCAAGTACTACATAGCCACTGTTGCCGACGCCACCTCTTCCACCACCATACCCCGCTGATCCCGAATAGTATGGTTGACTGGTACCTCCTGGTGTTTGACCGCTAGGGTTGGCAACAACATCTCCCAAATTTGATCCATAGTAACCTGCATATCCGCCTTGGTCGCCGCCTGGACATCCACCACCCTGACCGCCGGCATAACCGCCACCGCCTGCTCCACCACCACCACCATCACCGCCTTTGTCTTGGCCATTTTGACCAGCATAGATGCCTGACGATGTTTGTCCTGAACTGCCAGGTGCAGATTCGCCAGTAGAGGCACCTTGATTGCCACCACCACCCCCCCCGCCACCGCCGCCGGCTATGGCAATTGGAGAGCCGTTTAATAAAATAACACTGGCGCCGCCTGAACCACCACCGGCTCCAGAACTACCCGACCCGCCTGAGTAGCCACCACGGCCACCACTAAAACTGCTGCCTCCAGTAATGGTTACACCAAGTGATCCTGGGCCGCCTGTGTTAACTCCATCTAGTCTTACAATGCGAGTGCCAGCAGTGACCAAAACTGAATTTGAATAAGTTGTTTGAAACCCCGGAATATTCAAAACTGGAAAGCCATCTATGTAGACTATGGCATTATTGTCACAACTGCCGGTAATGGTATAATAGCCCGTTGATGCAAAAGTAACTGGAACTGAGTGATTAAAGTATGTGGCACTTTCAGTATAGTTCCAAACCCCGTATTGATTCAAAAAGCCACAATAGGCACCGTTTTGAACTCGGATGTAAGGATATCCTGTGAGACTCAAAGTAGTAAAAACTGTGCTGGCTGTGTAACTGGGCCCAGCCGATCCGCCTGGTGCCCCCGACCCACCTGAGCCTGCGCCGCCTGCGCCGGCCACAGCAACCTGTAGCACATCGCCATCAGTTATGGTAAATGTTTTTCGAGCAAAACCACCACCGCCACCAATACCACCGGGACTGCTGTCAGCGCCGCCGCCGCCGCCACCTGCACCCCAGACATAGGCAGTGATTTGGCTAGTACCCACAGACCAAACCAATTGTTGTAGGCTGTTGCTAAAGCCAATTGCTCGTATTACTGATGCCATGTTGTTTGATTAAATTTGATACCAGATGTCGCCATCGATGCCACCTGTTGGTGCCGCTGTGCTCACATATCTTGTGCCGTATCCGTTTGAATTGCCGGCAATAGTTAGGGTTACATTAGCAGTCAATGCTCCTCCACCTGATAGGCCGTTGCCAGCAATTACGTTTGTAAAATTTGCTGCCACAGCAAGATTTGTTCTAGCATCAGCCGCGGTGCTTGCACCAGTACCGCCTGCCGTAATAGGCAATGCAGTTATGCCAGTTATTGAGCCGCCGGTGATGTTTACGTTGCTGGCTCCAAAATTTCCTAATCCAGTTGCTGAGCCACCGGTGATGTTTACTGCACTTGCACTTTGTGTTGCAATTGTGCCCAAGCCAAGATTGGTTCTAGCACCAGCGGCTGTGTTGGCACCTGTTCCGCCGTCGGCCACAGCAATTGTTGAACTTAGACCGGTAATTGATCCACCGGTGATGGCTACATTGTTGGCATCTTGAACTGCCATTGTGCCCAAGCCAAGATTGGTTCTAGCACCAGCGGCTGTGGTACCTCCAGTGCCTCCATCAGCAATGGCTATTGCAGTATTGAGCCCACTAACATTTCCGCCAGTGACAGCCACGCTGTTCATTGTGCCGCCGGTGAATGCCACGTTGCTGGTGTTCATCACAGCAATGTTACCCAACTGTAAATTTGTTCTAGCATCGGCGGCAGTACTAGCACCGGTACCGCCATCGGCTATGGCCAAGTCAGTGATTCCTGCGATTATTCCACCTGTGATGGCCACAGCATTGGCATTCTGCTGACTCATTGTGGGCAAGGCATTGGTCCAATCAGTCACAAATCTTGTGGTAGCAATTTGTGTATTGCTCACAGTGATAGAGGCTGTGGGTGCAACGGGTGCGCCTGTGAATACAGGGCTAAGTTTTTCTCCCTGCACAAATGCCGTGGTGGCAATTCTAGTTGAATTATCATTGTAACTGGCACTGTTTGCTGTGGGTGCACCTGTAAAATTCGGGCTGACCTTTTCACCTTGCACAAATGCTGTGGTAGCAACTTGTGTAGAATTGGCATTGTATGTGGCAGTGGGTGCAATGGGTGTGCCTGTAAATTGTGGACTGACTGTGACAAATGCCGTGGTTGCCAATTGAGTAGTAGCGGTACCTTGTGCGGCGGTGGGCGCGGTGGGCACTCCAGCAAATGCAGGACTGCTGGTAACAAATGCAGTGGTTGCCAGTTGTGTTGTTGCTGTACCCGCGGCGGCGGTGGGTGCTATGGGTACGCCAGTAAATTGTGGGCTTTGGCTTACAAACGCAGTGGTAGCAATTTGTGTGTTTGATGTTCCAGCCGCCGCAGTGGGTGCAGTGGGGACTCCAGTAAACGCAGGA
>Ga0209400_1000537_pt1 | contig 33177 bp, 51 predicted proteins | sample M_130807_EF_Meta_FD_187313 | JGI IMG/M metagenome (GOLD analysis project Ga0209400, IMG submission 187313) | Freshwater microbial communities from Lake Montjoie, Canada to study carbon cycling - M_130807_EF_MetaG (SPAdes) (version 2) | ecosystem: Environmental > Aquatic > Freshwater > Lake... | reverse complement strand
GCTTGCCAACGCACGAAGCTTTACGGCAGCAGGTCAATACTTAGAATTGTTTACAGGCAATGATGTGCTAACACGCATTAACCTACCTGATGACACATCAATGACTATTATGTATGTGTTACAAGCGTCGAACATGGCAGGCAATGCATACTACCAAACAGGTTCAGTCTTTATTGAAAAGATTGGTGGTGTGACCGTGGAAAGTTCACCGATTCAAATCACAACGGACAACTCAGGCACTACTACTTTTGTCCTGAGCATCGACATCGCAACCGACCCTGATGAGCATAGATTCGGAGTGACAAGTGCCGGAACAGGATTCCCGGTATTCAGCCAAGTGGTGCTGACCCTTTACTATACACAAACAAGATAAACACAACACAATGGAATCTATTAAAAACTCAATGCGCTATTTGCAGTTAGGCATTAAGGCAAAGCCACAACACAACTACTCACTTCGCAAGTGGCAACGTGTGCTATGGTATGCGACCCTGTATGTTTGGCGCACCATTTTGTTTTTTGGTCTTATCTATTTACTATCTATACTCATATACTAATGGCTGAACCTATTGTTAGAAGTTTTGTAATTGACACAAGTGCTGCGGAACAAAACCTGCAACAACTGAGTGTTGGCATAAATGCAACGACCGCATCACTGGATGCGATGTATGCGCAGTTGCTTAACTTGGATGGGCAACTAAAAAATCTTGACCCAAACACAGAAGCATTTGCAGATGTCAATAGCCAAATCAAACAGCTCGAAACAACCATCACGCAGATTGAAACGGGCAAGATTGATGAGATAGGCACAGCATTACAAGACATCGATGCAGGTGATGCAGCAAAGAGTATTGAGCAAGTAGGCGATGCAGTTGAACAAGCTGTTGCACCCGTGACGCAATTAGCTAATGCAACCGACCAACTCAACACGGAATTAAAAGATACAAAGGTTGACACATCCAGCATTGAAACTGCGAGTGCAGATTTTCAAGAGTTGGCAGTTACCGAAGAAAAAGTAGTTACATCCAGCAAGTCACTTAAAGCACAGCTGCGTGAATTACAGGCTGAACTTGCAAACACAGAACCTGATAGTGCAAAGTATCGCGAATTGAGTGCGGCAGCGGGTGAACTTAAAGACAAGATTCAGGATGCTGCACAGGCAGTAGGCACACAGGCGGGTGGTGCATTCGAGCGTGTTGGTGGATCACTAGGATTAGTCACCTCACGTATTGCAAACCTTGACTTTGAAGGTGCAGCAGAAGGTGCTAAGTTGCTGGCTAAAAATATCACAGACATTAAACCGGGTGATATTGCAAAAGGCATTCAGGGAATAGGCAGCGCATTTGCATCCATTGGTAAGGCATTACTTACTAACCCGATATTTTTAATTGGTGCAGCCATTGCCGCTGCTATTGTTTACGCAGATGAACTGTTGTCTCTTGTCGATGGCGTAACAGATGCAGAAAGAAAGTCACTGGATATACAGAAGGAACGTGCAGCATTGGCAAAGGAACAAGTCGATGCGATAGGTGCGCAGGAGGAATCATTAAAGCGTCAAGGATTAACTGAAAAGCAGATTACAGACCTGAAGTTGCAAGCATTAGACACTGCCATACTTGAACAACAGGCAGTAGTTGAAACCACACAAATACAGGCAGAGGCACAAATCAAAGCAGCTGAACGTAATGCTGAATACTTAAAGACATTCCTTGACTTTGTTACGTTTCCACAGCGCAAGCTTGCTGAGTTCTTTGAAGGCTTTGTAAACGGCTCAATTGATATCCTGAACAAGTTAGGACTGGGCATTGAAAAGATAGATGTTTCAGGTGTATTTGAAGATGTAAACAACTTCATTGTAAAGAAGATATTTGACCCGGAACAAGAGAAGAAAGATCAGGCAAAGATTGTTGCAGATACGAAAAAGAGTTTGGTGTCGCTAAACAATCAACGTGATGCGATACTAAACGCACAAGATGCAAAAGACAAAGCACGTAGGGAAAAAGCAGCAGCAGATAATAAGGCAGTAGCTGATAAAGAACTAGCAGCACAAAAGGCAAATCTTGAAAAGCAAGCGCAAAAAGTTGATGAGTATTATCAAAAACTTGCTGCCCTTGAAGACGAGCGCTATCGCGAAACGCTAACCAAACAAGAGCAGGAAGAACTTGCCATCGTTCAGAAGTACGAAGCATTGTTTGCCGCAGCAGATGCCGCAGGTAAAGACACAATCTTACTACAGCAACAACTAAACGCTGAACTTGCTGCACTGGAAGCACAGCGCACAGCCAATGCACAGTCTGAAGCTGACAAGCGCAAGTCACTTGAAGACGATTTCTTTGCAGATCTACAAGCACTGAATCAGGAAAAGTTTGCCGCAGAGGACGAAGCTTACGCAGCGTCATTGAGCAAGGGTGAACAGGAAGAACTGCGAGTGACAGAACGCTACGAAAGGTTGTTTGCTAAGGCAGATGCAGCAGGCAAAAGCACAGTTGATTTGCAAAAAAGATTAGCCGCTGAACTTAAGGCCATTCAAGAAAATAGTGCAAACGAAGAAGTAGCAATTAAAGCGGATAGCGTTCAAAAAGGTTTGCAGTTAGCACAAGGTGCATTGCAAGTATTGCAGGCATTCAGTGATGCGTCAACAAAGAAAGGTGATGCAGATGCACGCAAGAAATTTAAAACAGATAAGGCACTTGCTATTGGTGCGGCAACAGTACAAACTGCATCTGCCGTAACCGGGGCATTGACCGCAGGTGGTAACCCTGTAAAGCTTGCAACAGGTGCTCAATTTGTTGAGGCAGGTATTGCTGCTGCACTAGGTTTGGCGCAAATCATCAAAATTAAAAACTCGCAATTTGGTGGAGGTGGTTCAGGTGGCAATGACTCGACTGCCTCAGTTCCTGCAACAGGTGGTGGAGCGGATACGGGCGCACAACCTGCGCAGTTCAACCCTCTTGCCGCATCATTCTTGCAAGATAGACCTGAGCAAATCACACCACGAGCGTATGTGCTGGCAGGTGACGTAGCATCGCAGCAAGAAGTACGCGAGAAGGTGCAAGACTTAGCACGAATAGGATAATCATAAACTAAATTTGTAACATGGAAAAAAGAAAAGTAGTTAAGTGTGTGATAGATGAGGAAGGCCGTTTGGGCATTACAGCAATGGGCTTAGTTGATAGTCCTGCAATCGAAGAGAACTGGATTGCGCTGAGCAAGATGCAACTTGCAAAGGTTGACGAAGAACGTCGCATGCTGTACGGCCCTGCACTCATCCCGGATAAGGAGATATTGCGCTATGATGATAAGGGCGAACCATACTATGTGTACTTTGAAAAGGCCACAGTAAGCGCAATTGCACATCAGTTTTTCAAAAAGAACCTGCAACACACGACCAACCTGCAGCATGAGATACCAGTCACGGGCGTGACCGTGGTTGAATCATGGATCAAAGAAGGCAAGATGGATAAATCAATGCAGCTTGGATTGCCCGACCTACCTGATGGCACATGGTTCATCGGAACTAAGGTGGATGAAGATCACGTATGGGAAGATGTAAAAGAAGGTAAAGTGCGAGGCTATAGCATTGAAGGATTCTTTAACGAGGTAGGCGTGTCATTAAGTGGCGTGATGAATTACGAAGCGGAATTGTTGCTGGAGATAGATCAGTTATTGAAAGATGTAAACCCCAACAAATGAAAATAAATGCTGTTAAGTTCAAAGACAAAACGTCCTTTGACAAAAACAAAAACAAGCCGAATGTTCGTGCAGTGCATGAGCCGTTTGGCATCATCGTCTTCGAAGATGTTAACCCGGTTGCTCCTGATTCTTCCAAAGTATCGCAGGCATACCAAGTAGATGGTTCACTCAACAACATACCTACTGGACTTGCTATCCTTGTTGCTCCTGATTTGGATGCGGCAATTGCATATCTAAACAAGAACAAGGTATTGGTTACTGAAACGTTTAGACTAACCAACACGATGTTTGTGGAAGTGCCTGCATTCGCCTCGTTTGACGAGTTCTATGCTGCGTTAATGAATACCAAACTATTCACGAGCGTCGAGCCTGACTACATTCAACCATTCCAAGTGAATGCAGATGCTTACACGTACGATGGACAATGGCATTTGCCAAACCTTAAAGCCAAAGAAGCATGGGGATTGATTGATGGTGCTGCCTATGGTGAAGTAGCTGTGCTGGATATTGCGTGCGATGTTGACCATGAAGACTTGCAGGGCATGATAAGCAACACATCATGGAATTGCGTAACGGATGCGGCTGATGTTCGCCCTATTAGTGAGTTTGAAAAACATGGTACATGTTGCAGTGGTTTGATATGCGCATCAACAGACAACAACATAGGCGTGTCATCACTTGGCAACAACAAGTTGAAGGTTCAATTTCTACACATTGGATATGGATCTACAGCAGGTGGTAGCTTTGGCACATCGGATACCATCGTAACACGTGCAATTAACAAAGCAATTGCTAATCCTAACTGCGTGGCTGTGTCAATGTCATGGGGTGGTGGTGATTCGTCAAGCTATCCACTATTTCAAAACGCAATGACAGCGGCAAAGACTTATGGACGTGGTGGAAAAGGCATTCCGATTTTTGCTAGTAGCGGAAACCAAAACAATGGCAACTTTACACAAGCTCCTGCTATCTATCCGATGGTACATGCGGTTGGTGCATCAACGCAAACAAACACACGTGCGTCATTTAGTAACTATGGGCCAAAGACTTTTGCTGCAACACCCGGCAGAGGATGCCCAACAGTTGACCGCATGGGCGCATTTGGTTATAACGCGACAAGCAACTACACCAACTTCAGTGGCACATCATGTTCATGCCCTGTTATGGCTGCAATTGCAGGCAATGTAATTCTTGCTAATCCTGCACTTACTGAATCGCAGGTGTCCGATGTAATGCGTCAAGCTGCGAGAAAGACAGGCGGCTATGTTTACGACGTTAACGGCAAGAGTGCAGAACTTGGCTATGGTGTAATCGATATGTTTAGTGCAGTGACCATCGCTAAAAGTTTAGATGGTGGAAATCCTGTGCCTGTACCAACGCCTGAGTTCAATCTGTTTGGTACAATTAGCACGCCTGCAAACGCGGTACAAGGCACAAGCATCAACGTTGTTTATACGGTCAACATGGACAGAGTGTATAGTAAAGATGTAACGGCAACTGTGCAGCTTACGTTCACACGTCCCGATGGTACAAAGTTTATATTCTACACTGGAGATGTAACTATTCCCGCAGGTCAATTGGTAGCAACTAAGACAACGCCTTTTGGTTTACCAAACAACGTGACTGGTAATTCTCAATTCTCACTTACCATAGATCCAAACATGGTGATACTAGAGTTCAATGAGAATGATAACACCATAAGCACAGGCACGACCATTACTGCACTCAATCCACCAACAACAGGTGTAGATGCAGAAATAAAGATTAACAGCTTTACATGGCTCGATGCTAATCGTGTTCGCATTAACTACACCACATTCAATCGTGGTAGTGTTCCGATTACAAGTTGGAAGGCAACATATGGTTTTGAAGGTGGTCAGATTGCGACATGGGATAGAGCAGATAGGATTGCTGTAGGTGCAAGCATGTCATTTGGAAGTGTGATGTACTTAAATGGCATTACTGTGCCACGCAACTTTACGATTCAAATCGTAGCCGTGAATGGTTCACCAGATGCGGTCGCAACAAATAACACTTCAACTATTCTAGTGACTAAGTAATTTCATTACCTTAGCATCGGTAGATGTAGTTTCAGTATTTAGGTTTCAAAGTAAAAAGAAAGGCCCAAACGAGGGCCTTCTTTTTTTACCAAAACTAAATCAATCAAAGGATGCATGCCCGCACGTATTCGGCTAGGTTCATCTTTGATACCTTTGCATTCTTGCACATCGTCTTGTATTGCTTCTCTGTCAATCGTGCTGTAACTTTTTTAGTTAGTGTTTCCGGTGCTTTCATAAATCTATGTATTTAATTACCCCGCTAAGATAAATCAAATGTCGGATGTAACAAAACAGGCTCTTTTCTACAATAGCCCAAATATCCAACATGTCAAACATAAAAGAACAAATCAAAAGCGTATTCAATAAGTACGGCATTGACCCATCAACAGTTGGTATCAAGTTCGAAGAAGAAGCCACAGCGGAAGCACCTGCAACAGAATTGAAGTTTGCAGTCGAAGGCACTTTGAGCGATGGTACTAAAATCTATTCTACAGCTAGCGAATGGGTAGCAGGCGTAGACATCTACACACAGGATGCAGATGGCAATCCAGTTCCAGTTCCTGCGGGCGAGTACATGCTAGAAGATGGCGTTACTATGGTAACCGTAGGCGAAGATGGTATGGTTGCAATGATTGGCGAGATGGAAATGCAAACTGAGATGAGCAGCGAAGACCTTGTGTCTGTTATCAGCACACTAAGCGAACAAATCGCTTCTCAAAACACTCGCATCGCTGCGCTTGAAGGCGAAAAAACTGAACTATCTGCTGCACTTGCATCGGTAAAAACTGAACTCGCGTCAGTTAAGAAAGCACCAGCTGTACCTTCTGTAAAGTCACAAGAATTTAAAAAGAATGCTCAACCGGTTGTTGCATCGAATGGTAACACATTCAGCGACTTCATGGAAACCATTCGCTCAAAAAAGTAAATTAATTCACCTCATAAATTTTAATTAAAAATGCCAACAACAACTTCACTCACCACCACCTATGCAGGTGAATTAGCTGGTGAAATCGTAGCAAAGGCTTTGTTGCAAAACGTATCTGCACAGTACGTGACAATGAAGCCTAACGTACCTTACAAATCAGTAGTACGTAAAATTGATGACACTGTAACTTTCGCTGCAGGCACTTGTGATTTTACCCCAACAGGTACTATCACTTTGACTGAGCGCATCCTTACTTTGGAAGAGTTCCAAGTTCAACGTCAAATCTGTAAAAAGGATTTCTTCATTGACTGGACTACTGCCGATGTAATGTCAGGACGTGTAAACACACAAATACAAGATGCAATCATCGGCCGTTTGGTTGGTGGTATCGCTGCAGCTAACGAGACAATCATGTGGTCAGGTGTTAACGCAACAGTTGGTCAGTACGATGGTTTTGAAACTTTGATTAAGGCAGGTGGTTCAGGTGCTGTATCTGCGGGTTCAGGTGCACTTAGTTCTGGTAACATCATCGCTACTATTTGGGATGTAATCAACACTGCACCTGCTGCGGTTAAAGGTGCTGCTGAAAAGCCTGCACTTTACATGGGACAGGCTGCATGGGAAGCTTACATGCAAGCACAGATTGCTGATGGCAATGGTTGGTACTTGACAGCAGGACCAGAGGTTAATCGTCGTTTCGTAGGAATGTACGAGATTTACGTTTGTCCGGGTATGACTGCAAACAACATCATCTTCTCACAACCTAGCAACTTGATGTTGGGTACATGGCAGGAGAACCAAATGAACGAAGTGTTCATCTTGGACATGCAGAACTTGGATGGTTCACAAAACGTTCGTTACGGTGCACGATTCTACCTTGGAGCGCAGATTGCAGTAGGTGAAGACATCACATACTGGGGTGCATAATCTTTAAATAATAACGGGGGTGTAAAAGCCCTCTTTTAAAACTATAAAAAAATGGCTTGTGAATTAACTACAGGTTTTACACTCGGATGCCTTGAAGGTATCGGAGGGGTACGCGAAGTACTTATTGCTAACTTTGATGACTTCACATCAGGCATCACTTTCGATGCTGTAACAGGTGAAGTTGATGGATTGCCTACTGCAACTCTATATCGTTACGTTCCATTCCGCAACAGCGGCTCATACATTGAGACTGTAAACAAAAACTTGGAAACAGGTACATTGTATTTCTCACAAGAAGTTGGATGGACTTTCGGTAAGTTGAATCAAGATATGCGCAACGAATTTTTGAACGTTGCTAAGGCTAAGATGATTGTATTTGTTCGCACCAATGATGACCAAATTTTGATGGTCGGTTCAGGTGAAGGTTCACAGCTTACTGCTGGTACTGTTCAGTCAGGACAGCAGAAGGCAGATTTGATGGGTTACCAAGTGACAACTACAGCAGAAGAACTTGTACCTGCTGTTCACGTTGAACCATTCACAACAGTACCTTTTGACAACTTCCCCGGCATTACCGTAAGCCCTGCTTACTAATAGCTTTCCGTTGTGTTCTTGTTGTATTGAAAGGGGCAGGTTTACACTTGCCCCTTTTTTTTAAATAACGTCAATGATCTATCTTCAAACAAATACACCAACGCAACAAGTGTTTCTATCACTTGACGAAGCACGGCAATACTTTGCCACACCATTCACCAACTATTTGTTGGTACTAACACACGAAGAGAATAGCACAACAGGCAATAAGCTTGCACAGGTTGCAACCATTGTTAATGAGAATGTGCGCATTACAGAACTTGAAGTAACTACTGTTGGCCTTACATTAGCAGGCAGGTACAGGTATGAAGTATATGGACAAAATTCTAGTAGCAATGTTGACCCGGCAAGCGGTCTTGTTATTGGTTTATGTCAGCGTGGATATGCTGTATTAAATCAGAACACCACGTGGTTTGATGTGCCTGTAGTAACTATACCAAATGACATCATCTATGAGCCATAACGAATCGAATATAGTATCATTAAAGCTTAGCGAGTATGTTGCTAAGTCGGATGCGGAAAAAGTAGACCGCAAAGGTTGGGTTAACTACGGTGATGCAAACGACTTTCCGCAATACCTGCGTGACCTTGCGCACGAATCTCCAGTGCATGGATCACTTGTTGTTGCCATTGGTGATATGATAGCCGGGAAGGGCATCCAGTCAGAGCAATATCAAGCAGAACTTGACGCACTCAACATCGACACATTGACTTATGCTGCTGCGCACGACTTGAAGTTGTTTGGTGGCTTTTATGTTGAAGTGATTTGGAGCAATGATAGAACGGTTATTTCAAAGCTAAACGCGATACCATTCGAGGAATGTCGCATTGCGGTCAATCAGGATGACGATAGCGAAATAGGAATCTTCCACAGCTACGATTGGGCAAATACACGCAAGAAAAGAAACACTCCTGAATTCATTCCCAAGTATAACTACCTCACACGCGAGGCTGAACCACGACAGATATACTGGTGCTTCACTTATACGGGCAGCGATGTCTATCCACGACCTGACTACTGGAGTGCTATCAACTATATTGAGTTAGATAAACAGATTTCAATCTTCCATATCAACCAAATAAGCAACGGTCTTTTTCCATCAACCATTATCAACTTCTACAACGGGCAGGCAACGCCTGAACAGAAGCAACAGATGATGAATGATTGGGAGAACAAGATGAGTGGCGCACGTAATGCAGGTAAGGTGGTTATGTTCTTCAACGAGCGTGACCAACCTAAGACTGAGATTACACCATTCCCTGTGAATGATGCGGATAAGCAGTATCAACTAATGAACGATACGGCAACTCAGAAGATAATAACAGCGCATCGTGTTACTACGCCACTTCTCTTTGGTATTCGCGAGAACACTGGATTTGGTAGCAATAAAGATGAGATGGCTACAGGTCTTGAGATATTCAACAACCAGGTGATTGAGCCATATCAGGCTAAGATTAACTATAGCTTGGAAGAACTATTGAGCAATCAAATGCCGGGTGTAACGTTTGAGATTATACCAAACACACCACTTGCAGTTGAGCAGGCAGAAGTGATTACGGATACAACAGGTGGAACAACAGCGGATGTTGCTGCAACAGCCTTAAATGGTGCGCAGATTACTTCACTTGTGGACATCGTAATGCAAAGTGCTGCGGGTGCTGTACCTGTAACAAGTGCTAAGGCTATCGTACAAGCTGCATTCCCAACACTACCTGCTGCAACTGTCGATGCAATCTTTGCCGATGTCTTACCGGGTAGCTTGCAACCGCAGGAGGTCATCATGAGTGACGAAAAAAAAAAAGATGATAGCACAGTAGGTGATGCGCTCATTGCATTAGGCGAAGACTGGAAGGAAGAGTGGTTGCTCATTGATGCCTACAACGCAGATGAAGAAATTGAACACGAGTTTGCAGTGCGCACAGGTGCAGCACGACCAGCGGCAAAAAGTGAACAAGATGCTGTTATCGATGGCAAATATTTTATTACTCGTTATGTGTACGCAGGTAGTTTTACTCATGAGAACATGCGCCCATTTTGCAAGAAGATGATTGAGGCAGGCAAGCTATACCGCAAAGAAGACATCGTGTCGATGGAAAATGTAGCAGTCAATCCCGGATGGGGGCCTGAAGGCGCAGACACTTATGACATTTGGTTCTATAAAGGCGGTGGTAACTGCCGACACTTTTGGGAAAAGCGTGTGTATGTAGATGCAAAAGGCGCAAAGATTAATCCGAATGATCCTGACGCAAAACGAATAGCTGTTGCACTTGCTGAACGCATGGGCTATAAGGTGCGTAACAATGCACTTGTTGCAAAGCTTCCAGAAGACATGCCCTATAACGGATTTTTACCAACCAATCCTATTTACGGAAATCAATAATTACAACTATGCCAGAAGTACTACTTATATCAGAGAACTATATCAAAAAATATAGCACGGTAAACGGAAGCGTTGACCCAAACCTGTTATACCCATCCATCTATTTAGCACAGGACAAGTGGTTGCTTCCCTTTTTGGGAACTGATTTGCTTAATAAGATTAAGGCTGATGTAGCAGCTAACACAATAGCGGGCAACTATCAAGTATTACTTGAGGATTACATTCAAAAGATGCTACTGTGGTGGGTTATGGTGGATGTGACTCCTAACCTTTGCTACCGAATGGACAACGGCACGCTGGTGCAACGACAGTCTGAAGACACCGTACCTATTTCGGATGTAGTTATGAAGGACATGATAGATCGTGCAAGACAAAACGCACAGCACTACACGACTTTGCTTGTCGATTACTTATGTGCTAACAGCAGTTTGTTCCCTGAATACAGCACAGCAACGTGGCCTGACCGCTCACCACGCACGGACGTGAACAATGTACTCAACTACCAGTTCAGCACAGGCAATACGGCTACTTCATTTAATCCTGCCTACTCACGTAACATCATTAATCGTATACCATGAGTGATAAGAAAAAACTAAAGCAAGATTATACCGAACGTTTGCGTAAATATGAGCGCGAGCTGCAACTAAAACTAAGAGCAAATGGAAGAACAGAAAAAGCAAACGGTTACAAAAAGTAACGCTTTGAAATCATTGCGCTACAAGTTGCAATTGATAGATGGTTTGTGGTCGATACCACTTGCCTTCTTAGTGTTTGCGATTTCAGGCACAGTGTCCGTTGCCTATTTCAACGACGCAATCATAAGCACCGAATACATCCAGTATATTGTATTGGCTGCACTAGTTATGGTCTTTGCCAACTTCGTGGTTTTTTTGGGCATTAGATTCAATTTTCGGGCATTGCAACGCGAGATATACAACAAGGAAGTTAAGTATGAAATAAACACCTACCTCACCACATGGCAAAAGGTTCTTTTATATCTGTGCTTATATGCATTCTACTTTGCTGCGTACCTGTATATCTTACACATGCTGATGACGGTTACTGCGTAAGAGCGACCGCTGCATCATTCGTAGGTGTAAGGGAAAAGGGTGGCAACAACATGGGCTTTAATGACCGAGCATTGCTCGTTCTCATGAAGCAGCAAGGTTGGAAACCCGGCTATGCATGGTGCAGTTTCTTCGTTATGGCTATGCTCAACGAATGCGGCATACCTAACACCATCAATGGATGGGCGCCTACTGCATACAACCGCAATGATGTCGTATTCACGGGCGGCAAATTCGTGCAAGCGTTCAATGATAAAGATGTGCTGGTTATGACGTTGAGTTATAGCAGCGGCAACCGTTCACGTTACAAGGGCATAGGTCACACTGGCATCGTAGATAAGATTGCTAAGTATTCAGTACGCACCATTGAAGGCAACACCAATGACCAAGGCATGCGCGATAGCCGCACAGGTGATGGTGTCTATTACAAGATTCGCCCACTATCCAAAAACTTACATATAACAAGATGGAAGAAAACAAACTAAGAAACACTGTGCTTATCGCAGCGGTTGCATCCGTGATGTTAATCATGATTATTGTTGGTATGAAGACCTGCAATGAGAACACCGACCCGGCTGTTGATAGGCTGCGGTCTATTAATGATTCACTCTATGATGTGATTGACCAAAACAATCAAAAGGCAGATAGTCTTTTTCTAAAAATTGATTCACTCAATATCCATCAGGACACCATCATCCAACAGCAGCAAATCACTAATGAAATTTACCGCAATGAAACTTACAACATTCTTTCTTCTACTCCTTCTAATGCCAATGCTCAGTTTAGGGCAACGCTCAAAAAGTCGGATTCCCTACTCAAAGCAGGATTTTACACCCGAACTTACAACTTACGATCTGCAGCTTTTCAATCTCAACTACAATAGCATGATGTACTGGTACGGCACGGCTATGGAAATAGATAGCTTGTACCAACTTGAGCGCTTAAAGACCACCTATTACGCCAAGATTACAGGCATTCAGGCGCAGAGTTATGAAACGCTTGCTGAAATCTATGCCAACAAGCAGGCTATTGAAAAGGCTATTGCCACTGAGAAAGACGAAGAAATCAAACAGTTGAAGAAGCGCAACAGACGGTTAATAATTACTAACACTGCTCTCACTTTAGGTATCACAGCTGTCGCAGTTTCTACTATATATTTTGCAATACTATAAACAGCCATGGAGTTTGAATTTCGCGATGTAGCAACAATTGTTGGTGGAACTATTTCACTTGCTAGTTTATACTTTGCATTAAAGCGTAGTGATGACAAGCTGAATGAAAAGATAGGCAACCTAGAATCATATCATAAACGAGAAATGACTACAATAACAGATAGCATGCGTGCGCAAAAAGTTGAACTGTCAAGTAAAACAGATAAGTTGGAAGCAAAGATTGATGCAATCCAAACGCAGAACGCAATCATTAGCGCAAACATTGCGGAACTCACTGGCTATCTAAAAGCAAAACAATAATGATCAACAAGCATGCGGAAATTTACAAAGAGATACATGCAGGAACAGGAGCAATAGCAGACCGTATTAGGGCGGCAATGGTGAAGCATGGCATCACAACAACATACAAGTCATTTGAGCGGTTGTTTTATAGTTGGCGCAAGTATCATAGCTTGCATCCAGTAGAGGCCGTTAAACCGAAGCTAAATGGAAATTTGGCAAAGCTTGAAAACCATATTGCTGACTTCGGGAATATGCTAAACGAGTTGATGCCTGAACAGAGCAACCCGCTCGACCTTCCACCATCGCAGGAAAGCAACTACAAACCATTCAAACTTCCGATAAACCACAACAACATCCTGCTGCTATCGGATATTCACGTGCCGTATCACAACATTCAGGCGTTGACACTTGCGTTAAAGTACGGACTGGAGAATGAAGTAAACACCATTCTGCTCAATGGTGACATCATCGACTTCTATGCAATCAGTCGTTTTGAAAAAGACCCACGCAAACGCAACTTTGGGCATGAGGTATTGATGACAAGGCAGTTTCTTGCAACGTTACGCAAGCTATTTCCAAATGCTGCTATCTATTACAAGTGCGGCAACCACGATGTGCGCTATGAACACTACATCATGCGCAATGCACCCGACCTGTTGGGTATGGATGAGTTCAACTTTGAATCTCTTATGAAGCTTGACGAATTGAACATCACATTCATTCCTGACAAGCAGATAATCCATGCCGGAAAGCTAACCATTCTGCATGGTCATGAACTGGGTGCATCGGTATTCAGTCCCGTAAACATTGCGCGAGGTTTGTTCTTGCGTGCAAAGGACAGTGCATTGTGCGGACATCATCATCAGGCAAGTGAACACACTGAACCAAACATCAACGGCAAGCTGACAACTTGCTGGAGTGTGGCATGTCTGTGCGAGCTGCACCCTGACTACATGCCTATAAACAAACACCATCACGGTTTTGCGCATGTGCGTGTGATGGATAACGAAGAATTTGAAGTGAACAACTACCGCATTGTCAATGGTAAGATTAGATAAGAAAAAGGCTCCACGTTAGGAGCCTTAATCTATCAATCAATAACAAAACAATGATGCAAATTCTCACATCGCTGTTGCAAATATAGAACACGGAGATTAAGCTTCCAAACTGACATCGGATAGTGCTTCCACAACTTGTATTTCTTTTATGTCATCGCTATCACTAGGTGCAGCAATGATGCGGCCACTGCTAAGGATTAGGAATCTATACATCTAACAATTCACCAGTGATTTCACCAAACTGCACATACAAGTTGTCTAGTACCTCGTGAGTTGCTTCATCATGATTACCATACTTAACTTCATTGCGTATCATGTTCATGATATCACTCAACGCATCTTTATACCGGGCAGCGTTCAACGTGTAGTTGTATGCATACTGATCATCGGGCAATTCAAATGTTAATGTTGCTGTCATTTTGTTGGGTTTTATTTGGTAATCCTGCTTTGCAATCTGTGTAGCCTTCATGGTATGCATCATGAATGTGGTTCATCTCAACGGTCTGCGCTGCGTTTAAAAAGCCTTCCATTTCAGACCAAGGCATGTTGATAGCTTGACCTTGAAATCGCTTCTTTAAAGCCATGTGCAAACGTCTAATGGCTGTTTCTTTTTTCTGCTGTGTCATTGTGCTCCTCTTATAAATAATTCTTGTCTGATTCTGATTAAAGTCCTGTTGATGTAATCCTTTTCTGAAGGCGTTTTGCCAACCATGCCAAGGTACTTATGCCGAAGCAACCGTAATTCATCATTGGTCATGCTTAACATTTCCTTTCGCTTCATACTTATTTAATTTTAATAGTTCGCTTTTGACGTGCATGTAGTATGCTTTGACGCTGTAGTATTCACCTGTCCCTTCAAAGTCATTCACAATATCATCCGGGGCGTAAGTTAATGCTTCATTTACTGAATGCAATGCAGCGTTGACAGCTTTGATATGCACCAGCGCTAGTTGGCCGTACTGCTCACCTCCTTCGACTATATCAAAATAATTCGAGTACAGTTGCCATGCTTTGTCTTTTGCTTTCATAGTGCTAAGGTATTAAGATATTCACGCCACATTGGTACACGCTCCTGAAGCTTTGCGATTGCATCGGCATCAAACTCCACAACCTTTTCGTGTATGCGCTCCTGCACTGGTATGTCATACGTCCACTCCATGCGGTGACTTTCTAAATCTGCATCCGGGTAATCGCGCATGAACTGCTCCATGTCGTATATCATGTTGCGCTCTATGCTCTGTGCTTTCTTAATAAAGGTAGGGTCACCTTGTGGATCAATAAGATTGAGCCTGCGAGATAGTCGATACTTCTCGTCGTTAATCATTTCGATGGGTGCGTTGACAAGCACATAGCAGAACGTTGCAGTAGGTGCGCCTGTTAGCCACATGTATGCTTGACCTTGCCAGTAGTAGTCTTTGCTAATGTCATTCTGCTTCGCGTCCATGAACGTGTGAATGTCCCAAGATGATTTGATGTCAGGCACGTTAGTACACTTGTCATTGTCATCAATGATTAGCAAGTCGGGTGTGCCAACTACGAATTGATTGCGGAACTTCTGCTCGTTCTTAAACACGATTTGCTTACGTTCCCTGCGCCACATGTCGATGGCATCATTCTCAACAGCCAAACCTTTCTCAATGTACTTATTGCTTATCTCTTTGTAGCGTTTGTACTTCTGCTGCACATACACTTCCAGTAGTGCGCTCTTTGTTGTTTCGCTAAGACCTGTTTTGGTTCTTGCATCGGTCATCAACTTCCCAAGTTGTGACGCTCTGAATAATACGTTTTCCATTCTGTGTTGTTATTGATGGTCAAATATAGTTATTCGGAAATACCGAACGACTGTTTTTTAAAGTTAATTTCTTCGCCTACTTCCGCAAGCACTTCTGGGCTGCATGCCTTAAAGATTTTAGCAAGCTGGTTGATGTCGGTTGCAGCTGCAATAAGTTCACGCACATACGCTACATCCTGCTCATGCCCGCGACCAAGTGCGCCTTTCAACTTAAATGGCTTGTAGGTGTCTTTGTTCTTTCGGTTAAGGTCACGGCCAAACACTTTGCCCAATGACAGTGCTGCGTTTTTAAGGCACTCAGATTTGAGTTTACCAAATGCCAAATCCATAGCGTTGGCTTTTTTATTGTCGGGGTTTAATGCCCATCTATTGCGATCGCTGCCGAACACATTATCAGGCACTTTGTCGACCATGATGATAACCGATGCAGCCCCGGTACGCTTCAACTCGTAGCCGCTAATGGGGTGTATTACAACCAACTCTAAAGATGCCTGCACTTCATTAGCAAGTACCGCCCATTTAAAGTTCTCAGTTCTCCAGTGTCCGAAGAATAACTCATCCAGTGTGGTTTCAACGTGACTGATAACAAGCGTCTGTGCCTTCTTGTCGGGTGTAGATTCAACTCCGAGCGGGTCGGGTTCTGCATTGAGCATCTGCTGAAATTTCTGCAATGCTTCTAGGTTGTCTTTGTGAAAATTCATGTTATTGATTATTGATTGGTTTACTTAGCGAGGCAATCGTTTAACTCTTGGCAGTAAGAAAGAACAGCGAAGATTACGATGATGGCTACAACGTAGCGGATGACAGTGGAAAGTGTTTTCATGTGTGTTGTTTTTAAATTGATAGGGCGAAGATAGTGCAAGTATTTACACTCACCCTGTTAATAATTGTTAAAATTGAGGAAGGCTATGCCCAACTATAGCTGCCGTAGTTCGGGAATAGTTCGAAGTACATGCGCATCATGATGGCATCTGCATAGTCAGGAGACTTACCATGCATGCGTGCGATTTCATCTTTGCTTATCACAGCCAACTTACCATCGGCTTCTGGTTGCCTACGACGTATCATGTCCAGTTCTTGCACGATGACATCGCGAAACTGAGACACTTTGAAAATTACTTTGTTCTGCTCAATCAATTCGGCAAGCTTGAAATAGCATTCTGCCTTTTGGTTGGTGAACTTATCTGATTGCTTAGCACGTCCACCATTAAGGAAGCCCCGGCAACGGAGCGCATCGACCGCACCCCCTCCGACCCCATCTTCGTCACAGATCACATTGCTTAATTTGATAGCGTGCCTGTCGCATAGTTGGCGTATGGTAGCGACAACAGTTGTTATTGGTTGCTTACGCAGCTCGTGTATTTCCATCAATTGCAAACCATGCCACACGCAAATGACACTACGGTCTTTTCCAAGGCGTGCGATGTCGGCACTGATAAACTTATCGCCTTTTGTTTCTTCTTCCCGAAAGCAGCGCACCAAATCATCGTATTGATACAGGTTGTCTACGGACTCATCATACTCCCAATCTCCATCCAGTAGACGTCTTCTGTCCACTTCAGGCAACATGCGCAGCGTTTCAATGTACGATTCGGGTAGATGCGGATTGTCATTTGGCAATGATTGTATGAACGCAAGATGTTGCGGTAAGTTTTGCGTCTTATACGGGGCGTAGAACTCGTTGTACAACCATCCTTTTGAAGGGTTGCATGTAAGCAACATCTTTGGTTTGAGGTCATATTGGTTTAGCTTATAACGAAGACGTGACTGCAATATGTCTATTGCTCGTTTGCTAACCTGTGCAGCTTCATCTACATACGCATCTGTCAATTCAAGACCACCCAGTGCGTGAAATTCAGGATCACTTGGATACGCAAACAAGTCTTTCAGGATTATCTCACTACCATTAGCAAACGTTATCACATGCGTTTGGTTGTTAATGGTGTAATGCTCATTAGGTGCAAGACCAAACATCTGTGCTACCTCGAAGAAAGTCTTTAGCGTAGTCTTCTTTAACGTATCCAACTTACTGCGACCTATCAACCCTCGCGTGCCGGGATACTTGAACCTGCGGCTTATTTGCCATGCACATCCAATGAATGATTTAGATCCACCTGCTGCACCACCGAACAGCACCACACGTGCCGGGTGTGAATTACCCAACACACGCAGTGCTTCATTCTGTTTCGGCAGGTACTCAATCATTAGAACAAACCGTCGTCATCATCACTAGATATTGGCTGCTCCTTTGGCTTTTCATTTTCCGAGAGTTGCAGCGAAAAGAACTTGCCGCCTTTACCCTCTTTCACCCATGCAGCAAGTCGCATCTCTTGTCCGTTGATCATAACATTGCCTGTCCAGTCGGGTTGCGCTGGTACTTTCTTGTTTACGTTTTTAAATAGGCTTCCTTGCCCTTCTTTCAATTGATAACTCATTATATTAATTATTAATTATTGCGATGTCATCGACCATAAGTGCAATTGTCTTATCACCTTTAGTGTCTGTTGTTTCTACTATTTCGAAGTGTTCTAGGTAGATGCTATGGATGTCGATAAAGCCTATGAAGATTTCCATCTCATCCGGGTAGTCAGCTAACCTATCAAACAATTCGCCAATGGTCATAGCTTGTATTCGTCTTTGTCAGTGAGCAGAAGTAACTCCTCAAAGATAAGACGCATTGCCATATTATCACTCATGGCAGGACGCATGCTGCGCTTAGCTGTTAACAAAAACAACTTGCGTAGTAGCTCTATTTCACGCTGTTTATCGTACTGCATGTTAATACTCATTTTGCTGTTCAATCAATTCACGGTAACGCCACATGCGATATTCGGTAAACTGAAAAGGTGTTTTTTTATAAAGTCTGAAACGATTGTTTTCCTCCCAAAAAGGCAGCGCATCGTATTCATCAATGAGCTTTTGTTCAAAGTCCGATGGCTTGCGCTCTTTCGCTTCTTGCACTGGAGCTTGTTCAATCTTCAACTTGTCTGCTGCCTGGTGTATGGCATCGACCACCTGCGGGTGTTGGAACATTTCGTAGATGTTGTTGGCTTGCTCTTCGGCTTGTCGCTTTGCAGTTACATACACTTGTCTTTGTTGGTCGTATAAAGGAAACCATGCAATCACTGTTGCCGGGTCGATGCGGTTGTATATCGTACCATAAGCACCAATAGCACCGCGATCTAAACACAGCTGCACATCTTCAAGTGAATACATATACATCTTTTCCATGATGTTTTCAGCACAGAATTCAATCTGCATACCGTTCATGTTGTTTTGGACATTCATAAGTTGTGTGCATCGAGTAAGCAACTGAATGATTTTGTCTTTGGTTGTTGCTTTGTCAAGCTTCCGAAGGAGTCCAATCTGGTCTTGTGTTATCGCGTGCTCGACTGATAGCGACTGCTTCGGCGTAAAGTGCATTAGCTTTTGCAATGCTGTCTGATGTTGAATTTGATTTGTTGCCATATGATTTGGAGTTTTGATTTTTTTCAAATGTATATGCTTTGTTCATCCACTTGCGAACGGTTGCTTCCCAAGAAACAATTTTTGCGCCCCCGGTGGTTTTCCATCCAGTGCTTGTGTAGTGGTCAAAACAATTTTTACTTTCAGAAACAATTTTAGATTCAGGCCATTTACCACCTGACTTCATGTTTAACTCACCCATCAAATTATAAATATCATCTTCGGATGGTGGTGTAAACACCACTCTATTGTTTCTTGGTTTCTTGGTTTCTTGGTTTCTTTGTTTATCTATAGGGGCACTGCTGTGTTCAATGCTGTGGTCAATGCCGTTGCTATGCTGTATCAATGCCGTATCCAATGCCGTGTGCAATGCTGTGGCTTTTTTGCTACGGCATATTGATATTATTGTGCTGCTATACTGATTCTTAGATTCACTTACTATTTGAATAAAATTCCATTTAGCTAAGTCGCTAAGTGCGTCCAAGTAGGTTCTCTTATTGCCAATATGCAAACCTTCCATTGTTGCGTTAGTTGGTATTCCAAACTGCTCTTTCCATCCAAGACGGTTATTTAGTTCAATGATCCACATGAACAATGCAGTGTGCTGGCACTTGACCTCTGAATGCTCAAAGGCAAAATCAAACCACTTCCGGGAAAGGTCATAACCGTTATTTTTCATCCAGTAATTTTCTTAAGTAGTTTATCATTTGTTCAGCTTCATATTGAGTCATGAATACATACACTTCTTGACCATCATCTTCGCGAGCTGAAGCAAACATTATTTGACTATTGACTTTTGCAATTCTTACAAAATTTTTATTTCGCGTATCTCTGAATCTATCAGGATAACTTCCAAAAGTCCATCGAACTGAATCGTGATACATAAAACTAAATACCCACCTTCACATGCAAAGGCTAGTCCGTAGCCGAATGGCTTATGGCAATGCAGTGAAGATGGGATTTAAAAATGTTTTCATACGAACTAGCGTTGCAAAGATAATCAAAATATCTCTACTTTCAAATAATTGTTGCAATCATGAATCCGATTACAGCACCAACAGCCATGATCAAAAGCATCTTGCTGTTGCTGTTATCGCATTCGGGTTCATGCACAATCGGCATTGGTGTGGGTGCTGGTGCTTTTCGGATAGGCTTAATGGTTAGCTGTGGAGTTTCTTTTTTAACTTTATGCATGGCCATTTTCGCTTTCAATCTAAGGTCAATAGCTTCCACATCGGATAACATCGGTGCACGTGTTAAATTCCAAGCGTATGTGCCATTTGACATTCCCCTTCTAAGCAAACCCAACTCAGTACATACGCAAAAAAAAGTATGCGTAATGTTCAATTTTTTAGCAGTTTGCTTGCTGTGAAAAGTATCGACCGTTGCCATATACTTCAATGCTTCAAAATACTTTTGTTTCGTGTAATTTCTCATTTCTCTAAATATGTTTTGATTGTTATTGTGAATTCTTCAAATGACCTGCACACTTTCACGCAGAATCCTGCGTTTATCAGTTGTGCGTGAACGATTTTCTGCATTTCGGAAAGTTTCCCTTTCTCAGTCTTCATCTCGATGAACAACGCATGATGTCCTGCCGATGCCATACAGATCATTAAGTCGGGCATGCCGGGCATTGCACCTTCTGCTTTGAGTATGTTCCAGCGTTTGGCTCTTTGCACTGTTGTACCGCCTATGAATACACCATTAGGAAAGGAAGCAATCAATGTGCGTGGAAAGGAATACCTAAACCACTCAACACATCGCTGCTGCATTCTACTTTCGTCGTGCTTCATTCGCTCCAAAGTTTAGTAGTTGCCCAAAAGTTTGATACATAGTTAGCATCGGTCTTTATGTTTACGCATGGTATGTTGTGGCGCAAGTGGTTATATTCCCAAAAACTCAACTTGCTTACCTCGTAATCAAAACCAATGCGATGACCACAATACTGGATGGTGTGATACTCAATAGGCACATTGAAATTCACAATGTAGTTGAATTGGTTTAGTGTAACCAAATAGGTGCTGTGCAGCTCCTGCCCTTCATCATCCACTACTACTTGCTTATCAGGTTGGTAGATGTTCCTGAACCATTCATACATCACGCCCGTGCTAACCTTTAGTTGTTGACGCATGACATGGAATGGCATCTTGTTGATGTTCCTGCGGATGTACGCTACCTGTTTTGCTGTTGGGTGTTTGATATCACTCATAGTTGTGTTTGTATTTTTCGAAGTAATCATCTACTTTACTTGCTTTGATTAATCTTGTTTTATCTTCCGCATCGGAATAACCTTGATGCCATGCATCAGCAATATTATTTACCTCCATTAGACTTGCTTTAGATTTTAAGTCAATAAATTGACTAGTAAAATCATTAACAGATATTTGTCTTTTTAGATATTTAAGCAATAAAGCATTTGCTTGGTCATACAACCAATAAGTTCCATAAGTGTGTTTACTCATCGCCTTCGTTTTTTATAGTTATTGAATTAATGATTTCACATAGTGGCAACTGCATAACGTTGCTCAGGTTCATTAGCTGTCGCAGCTTGATGCTGCCCGGATCTACACACCAGTTGTGCAAAGTCTTTTTAACTATGGGTGTGTTGCTTCTTTGCATAGCACGAAGGAGAGCGGCTTTGCTCCCCACCGTGCGTGCAATCAATCCGTTTAGTTCGTTGGATTGCCTCATTGTTTAGGTTTTAAATCAGGATTAACGATGTAAAATAAGTCACGATGTGCAACGCTGAACTGATGTTGAAACACTGCAGCGTCAATGATAGCGAATTCTTCATAGTGCTCCATGTCGTAAGCAATGCTGTCGGCTACTTCATCCAAGTCATCATAAGAGCGCACATCGAATGACATGCCGCCATTGCGTAATGCCCATACGGTGATAAGCTTGAACTCTGGTGTCATGCAGCAATAGCTTTTTGATACCTTGCCAGTGGTGAAGTAGAAAGGTAATGTTACTTCGGTGGTGTCAATGGTGGTTAACACGCGATGTTTAATAGATACTGTTGTCATTGTATTGAGGTTTTAAAAGATTACTGATTATTGTAGTGATTCCAAATGGCTGTGCTTACAGCGTCTTCGATTTCGGTGGTTAGCTTTTCATCCGTGCATGCTTTGAAGAAGTTAGTCATTTCTAAACGGCCGCACATGATAGTGTATTTGCTATCCTTAATCTCAAGTTCAGCAGGCTCATCGTAAGTGCCGGGCCATTGCCACATGCTGTACTCAACATAGATTGTCAGAAGCATTGGGGCGTTGTCGCAGTCGTGTTCAAAAGTGAAATACATGGGTTATTGTTTTAAATTGTTATGTGTTATCTTTGACGTGTACAAATATACACCAATCTTTTAAAGGTGCAACTATTTACCCGTAAAATTTAACAACCTTTAACAAATAGACTGCGTTAGTTATAACATAAAAAAGCATTACAACGCATGGCTGGACAAGGCTACAAGGCTTGCTCACGATAAATGTAAGGGAAGCGATCTATTGCACGAAGTGTTAGCCAGGTTGATGGATAGACCAGAGCAAGATGTTCAGGATATCGTGTGCGGTGGTAAGGTAGAGCAATATGTCAATCGTGCATTATGGTTAAGTTGGCATAGTAACCGCAGCGATTATGCAATAAAGTACCGCAAGTACTACGAGCTGCACACGGAGAAAAGCGCTGAAGATTCAAAGCAAGATGAAACATGGATAGGTGCATTTGTTGATGGTGAGTATTTGTACAGCGCAATAGGACGTATGCACGAATTCGATGCTATCCTACTGCGCCTATACAGTAAACCTGACTTTAACTACAAAGAACTGAGCAGTACAACGGGCATACCCTACCCTTACCTGCGCACAGCTATACATAGGGCATTAAAAAAGATACGAGAACATGTTGAACTTCAACGTGCCATTGCACATTCAAAGAGAGAGGCTAGCGACTTGTAAGAAATGCAAGTTCTTTAAGCCATTAACGCAGTCATGCGGCACACTTATCGTAGGTAACACTGTAGATCCTGAAGAGAACAGCGTCACGCACTACAAGGAGAAGATAAAGTTGTGCGGTTGCATCATGCCCATTAAGACAAAGTTTGTCTTTTCATCATGCCCGGCACATAAGTGGTTTGCACTCGACTGGAAGGATGAAGAAATTGCGGCGTTAGATGAATTTATTCACCGCATCCATAAGGCGAATAAAATTGAGCCGCATGATTTGCATCAGCTGTACGAATGGTTTGGTAAGATGACAAAAAAATACCAACTACCATCAGGTTGTGCATCATGCATACGCGAGTTAATAACCGAATTCAGAAGACAACTAAATAAAGTCGATAAATGAAAATACAACTTGCTAAAACAAAAATATCCTTTGATTACGATGGTACGCTATCAACCACCAAAGGCAAAGAACTTGCAGCGGAAAAGATAGCTACAGGGCATGACGTGTGGATAATCACAGCACGCCAGCGCGAAGACAACAATGATGCAGTCTATACCACAGCTGAAAGGTTAGGCATACCACGCTCACGCATCAAATACACAAACGGCAAAGATAAGTGGCCGTACATGCAGCGTTATGACATAGACATACACTATGACAATAACCAAGACCAAGTGGATAAGATAAATGCCAACACGCTAACCCGTGCAATACTATTTAAATAAAACCATATGCCATTACCAACACCCAACACAGACGAATCAAAGAGCGCATTCATCGCACGCTGCATGAGTGATGCAAAAATGCAAAGTGAATATCCTGATGCGCAGCAACGCATAGCGGTATGCATTGTGCAGTATGAAGCTAAATAACAATATCTTATCGAACGTTATGGAAAAAACACGCAACGACAAAGGCCACTTGCTACCCGGTCATGGTGGTCTAAAACCAAAGGGTGCAGTAAGTGAAAAGACTAAGATGTGGAATGAGCTGGGTGAATGGTTCGTGCAAGCAGGTGCAGCCAAGTGCATGCGCATCATGAACGAGATGGAAGATGAAGAATACATCAAACATTACACTGCTTTGCTCGAATACTTCAAACCAAAACAGGCACGCATCACGCACAGCGGAGATGAAAAAGCACCAGTGATCATACAGGTGCATTCAGACCTGTAACAAAACGGAATCAAAAACTACAATACAATACAACATGAAGTTAAAGCTAAACATAGCAGCTAACGCAAAGGCCGTATCACTTGCCAAGTACATCGACTACCAGAACGCAGTCGACAAGGTTGAGCAGGTGCATATCATTACGGGTAAGAGCAGCGAAAGCATAAGACTACTACAGGCCAACATCATTGATGAAATCATCATGCGCTTTGAAGCTGCAATAAAGTTAGGCAGCAATGACTTTGAACGGAAGGTGCGTGCCAACGCAATTGAGTTAGGCTTTATCCCTAACCTTCAGGAAATGACCTTTGGCGAATACGTTGACCTTGACAGCGCATGCAGTAGCCTTTATCAAAATGGTAAGGTGAATGGTGAGGCTGCACTCAAGATGATGTGCATACTATATCGCCCGATTAAGGCGAAGTTTGGCAACTACTACGACATCGAGCCATACAAGACTGATGCGAAACGCAAGTATGTGGACGCTGTGAAGGAGTTAACGCTTGACCATGTACTGAATGTACTGCTTTTTTTTTCGAGTTTAGAAATCGAGCTGTACAACAGTTCCCTCGAATATTTGGCAAAGGAGATAACGGAGATAGTGAAGGAGATGACGGAACAACCCCAGACGGCTTAGCCGCTTACGGATGGTTTCACATCATCGAATCACTTGCGGACAGGGACATAACGAAGTTTGATGCGGTAACAGAGCGCAACGCATTTGAAGTATTTACGCACTTGACATATTTAGCCGACTATGTTTATGTGCAGAAAGTAGAAATGAGAAAAAGACATCACTAATGAATAGTTACAACTATAGTTACAACGTACTCATCAATCGACTTGAGGCATTTGCTGCAGGTCACTTCTTGATTAGACGCTTCACGCATGGTCAAATTGATATGAGCGACCAACTACAGGACGATCAATATCCATTCATGCACGTTACACCTGACACTATCGAGCCTGTGCCGGGTGCAATGAACTTTGGTTTTCACATCATGTTTGCGGATATACCACGCGACAAAGAATACAAGGCAGAATACCAGCGCGAAGTGATTAGTGATTGCATCCGATTGGGGCAGGACTTGATAGCTGAAGTAAAGAATGGTCTTGAGTTGTTTGGCTTCGATGTGCAACTTCTTGAAACACCAACGTTCGAACCGTTCATGGAGGAACAAAAGAACACGGTAACCGGCATTGCGTTCACTTTGAAGCTTTCGGTTCCGTGGGACTGGAGTGCTTGCGACATTCCTGCGATATGGTCTGTTGGTGGTACAAGTGGCACAGGTGGTGAAGGCACAGGGTATGGCATCACGCTTGAAACAAATGGTGTGGAGAACGTAGTGCAAACACTTTTGAACTTAGTCGAAGGCACTAACATAACCATCACGGATAATGGCAATGGATCTGTGACAATTGATTCAGCAGGTGCGTTAATTGATTACGTAAGTACTGCCTTTGACGTTAACCACACCACAGCAACGGGCAACCCTTACGTAGTTGGTGATAGGGTATGGTATCTAGGCAACGTATACCAATGCATTGCAAACAACGATGCTATCCTGCCAACTAACACTTTGTATTGGCAACTTGTAAGCGTTGGTAACAGGTTGCGTCAAACACCTGTAGACTGGAATGCAACAACAGGTGATTTTCAAATATTGAACAAGCCAACCATCACAACACCTGTGAATGCAGATTGGAATGCTTCAAGTGGTCTTGCACAAATCTTGAATAAACCAACTATCCCTGCTGCTCAAGTGAACAGTGATTGGAATAGTGTTAGTGGTTTGTCTCAAATACTAAACAAGCCAACAATACCGACCACGCTTGATAGCTTAACGGATGTCAACACGCCTGCACCAACAAACGGGCAGGTACTTACATACAACACTAGCACCGGGCAATGGATAGCATCTACACCAACTACAGGTAGTGGCACGGTTACTTCAGTTGCACTTACTGCACCTGCAGCCTTTAACGTTTCAGGTTCACCTGTGACAACATCAGGCACGATAGCCATAACAGCCGCAGGTACAAGTGCGCAGTATGTTCGAGGTGATGGGGCATTGACTACGTTTCCAACTATACCGCCTGCGCAAGTTAACTCAGACTGGAATGCAGTGAGCGGGGTTGCACAGATTCTCAATAAGCCAACATTAGCAACCGTTGCCACAAGTGGTAGTTATAATGACTTAATAAATCAACCAACCATTCCTGCTGCTCAGATTCAAAGTGATTGGAATCAATCAAACAATGCGGCACTAGACTTTATAAAAAATAAACCAACCATACCAAGTGGCACGGTCACATCGGTTGCTCTTACCGTTCCTTCCGCATTCAGCGTAACAGGCTCCCCAATTACTACAGCAGGAACACTTGCGATAAGTGCGTCAGGTACAAGTGCGCAATACGTGAGGGGCGATGGTCAACTTGCTACAACTCCAACAGCACTACCTCCAAATGGTGCAGCATCAGGTGACCTTACAGGAAGCTATCCAAATCCAACCGTGCATCGTATACATAGCTACGATATGCAAAGTGGACTACCTACAGATGGTCAAACATGGGTAGTTGTGCCAACTCCTTTTGGTCCGCAACCTGTGGAGTGGAGGCATCAAAAGCTAAACGTAACTCAGTTAGGTGACACGACAACCGTTGGACAAAACATAGCCAAGCTAACAAACCCAAGTGCAGTTCGCTATCTAAAGATTAATGCAGACAACACGGTTACTGCACGAACTGCTGCTGAAATGGTAAGTGATTTAGGTATTACTTCAAGCTCCACAAGTCTATTATACCAATCGCAAAACGCTACAAACATACCTGCGGCTTCAACTTACTTCGGTTGTTTGTTTGGTGGTGCGCTCTCAATAGTAAGTACGGACACATTGCGTAGAACACCAATTGCTTCGGGAGGTACATTGACAAAGCTATATGTGCAAACATCAACTGCACAGCCGGGTACAGGTTCACTTGTATGCACGGTGCGCAAGAACAGCGTAGACCAAGCATTGACATTGACCATTGCGGCAGGAAGTGCAGCAGGCGTGTTCACTGATTTGGTCAATAGCGTAAGTGTTGCAGCAGGTGACCTTATGGGTATGAAGTTCCAAAACAACGCACCCGCAACTGTAAGTGCCAACGTACTTTCTAACCAAGTAATAATTACAATATGACAATCAATTTTGACGGCAACAACTTTGTAGTTGATAATAACGGGCAAGTGATAATCTTTAAGTGCGGCAGCGATTACTTAGACCCTGTGGAAAATCCTGATGGATCACTAACCTGGTCAACCGCAGGTGATGCTGTGCAGGTTAACCGCAATCGTGTGAGCAAAGCACTCATTGACCCTGTTAAGGCAGAACGTTTTGCCACACTTCTAATTGCTAACCCTTCAACAGCCTTTACTGTCTTCTTGACTGAGATACCATGAGCGATGCATTTGAGGACATACTAAACGAATACGCACTGGCTGTAGTTGAGCGTGCGCAATCTAACCTGCGCATCAAACGCAGAGTGCGTGGCAAGACAGTTAATCGTGTTGCTTCAGGACGTTTGCTCAATTCACTATACTACAACTTAAAGATTCGCTACAACAAACCCACCATTGACTTCACCGTAAGCAATGATGAGGCAGGAAAGTATGCAGATGTGATTGAGTTTGGGCGCAAACCTTATCCGGGTGACCCTACTAAACGTCCACCATACAAAGAAATCATGAAGTGGATTAAGTTGAAACCATTGAAGCTTCGTAATAGACAAGGTGAATTCATACGTGCAACAGAAAGCAGCATTAAGAGTGCAGCTATTGCCATTGCAAAGAGCATAGGCGAAAAGGGTATTGAAGGTATCAACTACTACCAAGAAGCAATAGACGATACATGGGACGAATACAAAGATAAGTTGATGGATGGCTACATCAAATCAATAGAGAATCGATTACTACTAAATAAAAGATAATGGCAATAACGATAAATGACCAACCATATAAATGGGCATTGCGAGGGCAGAAGCTAATGATCGTGGCAATAAGTGATGAAACCGCAAACGTTGGTTTTAAGTACGGTGTTGAAGTGATATTGCAGGGCACGCCTTATCAGTTCTATCTTAACCCTGCGCCCGATGGTAGGTTATATTTTGACATCAATCCATTGCTTGACACTATGCGCAATGCAGAGCCGCAAAACTTTCACTTTGCCACAGATGATACAAGCGATGATGGTAGTGGAATAAGTCTCGATTTCATCTTAACTGAATGGTGGTTGGTAGACGGTCTTTTCACGCTCAATGCAGGTAGTGAAGTGAATGGTGACCAGTGCTTAGCTGTCAATGGTTACTTTCAAGTCATTGATGGTTACAAACCAAACGTAGAAACAGGAAGTCAGAAGGTGAAGCAATCGCTTACGAGTACATCATCGTACGCAATGAGTGACCGCAACAATGACACATCACCTTTTTACCTTAGCCAAACATGGGGATTTGGCCCTGCAACTAATAGCATTTGGATACCTGTTATGGAAAGTGATTATGGCGTGTTGTCGATACCCGGCAATGACACATATCTAAGCAACAACGTAATTGATAGGTATACCATCACAATCTTTCCAAGTGCAGGCGCACCTGTGCAGCAAACAATTTTTTTGAATGCTTATAACATCGAAAACCTGCCTGTGTATCCTGCTAACTTAAATGATTGGACAGGATTGACAGTTAAGCCATCGCTATTCCCAAACTGGAAGTGCTATGCAGTGGCTGTATTTAATGCTGCAAGTGGAAGGAGTGAAACATATATCTTCTATAACGCACACGATTACGGGCAGGCAGATTGCAATTGGCCTAACATGCGCCTTGGTTGGGTGAACTCGCGTGGCGGTTGGGACTATTTCAACTTTACAAAGAAGTCGGAAACAACCAACGAGATTGAACGCAAGCAATACCGAAAGGTGTTATTTAATGGCAGCACTTCTATATTCAGCACAAACGACAGGGGATTAACACAACGCCAAAACTTAGTGCAGCAAGTGTTGACTGTTACATCTGATTACATCACGGAAGGTGAGTTTAAACTATTGCGTGGACTACTTGCGAGCAATCAAGTCACATGGCTAACTGAAGACGCAGGCAAGCCCATTGAAATACCTGTCAACATAGACGATACAAGCTTTGTTGAAAAGCGTGCAAGCGATGGCAAGCTATACAACGTAACTCTAAAAGTGCGCTTATCAAACTCATACTGGACATAACATGAACGGAGAAGTACAGTTAATAGTAAACACAGGGGGCAATATAAATTTATTCAGCCAAAGCAATGCGCCAACATTAGGTGCTGTTGGTTCGTTTCGAATTATTGTACCTGCATTTTCAAATCAATCTACGATTGTTGGCACTTCGGTAACGCTTATTAATTCACTTGGACAAACGAATGTGCGTACATGTAATTCAATTCAAGCTGATACGCCCACACCCGGATTCACTCGTGTGAATTTTAGCACTGCATTTACTTTCGATTTTACCTTAGCATCGGGCGGTTACTTTGTATGGGGTGATGAAAGAGAAACATATCTTGATCTATTCGAGAATGAAAGCATTTCGCAAAACTGGAAGTTTCAAGACCTCAACAACTTTACTGCACAGGGTTCTTTCAGCCGTGAATTCAGAGTACCATTTAGCGCAACAAACCAACTTGCACTGGGTGCATTGTTCGATGTGAACGTAGATGCAGGTTCATCCAACTATTTTCACTACAAGTTACCTGCTGAAATTCGTGTAGATACGCTGCCAATCGCTACAGGTTATGTTCGTGTGCGTAAGATATACAAGCAACAGAACCGAATCAACGAGGTTGAGCTTGCATTCTATGCTGAAACGCCTGACCTTGTACGCAACATCGGAGAAAAGAAGCTCGCAGATATTGCAGAACTTACAACGCTAAATGAAAGTGTCAAGTATGCAATAGTTACTGACCCAAATGCCAATCGTATTTGGACGATATTAGACCGTGGTCAAAAGTGGAGCGATAACGAGGAAGCAAATACTCGACCATTGCAAGACCCAAATGCGCCCGTGTTTCCTGCCGACCTAACGCCAGCGGTTAGTTGGTGGTTCTTGTTTAGTAACATCGTAAAGGAAGCAGGTTTTGAATTGGTTGGTGGTACGATTGAAAGCATATTAAGCACGTACTGGATGCCGTGGTGCAATTCTCGATTCTTGCAAGGTAGTGATACCTCAGGTGGCTTTGCATTTCGTGCAGAGAATACAGCACTAGTGCCATGCGCCTTTAACTACATTGCATGGGACAGCGAGATATTTGACAATGATGGTAACTATAACCCGGCAACATATACCTTCACCGCACCTGCAAGTGGTCGCTATTTTTTCAATTTCAATTTCATAGTTCAGATTGCAGGCGCAAGTGCGCGAGTATTTGTTCAAGCTATCAAAAACGGAACAAACAACTACCCGATTATTGATGTGCAATTTTTTGATGGTGAGACTCCGTGGGCGTTTGGTGATTCGCAAGTCCTAGAAGCAGGTGATACACTAACGTGGTACACCTATAAGCAAGGCGTTGGCACAGCGCAATTTGTTATTGGTAGTTCGATAAGTCTTGCTGTTGCAAACTTGAACTATGACCAAAGTATTTACTACGAATTGAACGCACCCGATATGAAGCAAATCGACTTCGTAACGGATGTGATTAAGATGCACAACTGCGCAATCGTAGCGGATAAGGCTATACCTTCACGCATTTACATTGTGCCGCAGAATAGCTATTTAGGTAGCGGCAATGTACTCGACTGGACAGATAAGCTCGACATATCAAAAGACATCACGATAGGCAGCACAGTTGACTTGCAAAAAGGTAAGTTTCAATTTACATACACAGCAGGTGAAGACATACTAAGCAAGCAATACAAGAACGTTGAACGCACGTATGGTGACTACGAAGCTGTAGGTTATACAGTCAATCCTGATATTGCGCCAAGTGACTTCGCAATCGGAGATCAAAAGATTTCACTTGTTACACGCAGCACACCATCAGGTGTTGTCAATGGTAGTGGTTATGTGATGCCTATGTTTTTGAACGAGCAAGTTCAATTTGTTGCACCGGGGCCGCGATGTTTATTTGAAGCTGGTGTTGTGCAGTTGCAATTGTATCGCGAGACGGTATCATCTGCTGCACTAACAAATGTACCTGTGTTAAATAACTATAGCACGGTCTATGCTAATTTGGATGATTCAGATTTGAATTGGGCTCCTGAAGTACCACCGCACTTCATTTATAGCAATCCATACAACAACCTATTTAATCAGTATTGGCGCACCTATATGAATGCGCTGTATTCACCTGATGCACGCATGATGGAAGCATCATTTGCGCTATCGCTTAAAGACATTCTTACATTTCAGTTCAGCGACAAGATTTGGATTCAGGATAGCTACTGGAGAATCATTGAAGTAAATGATTACAAGGTAGGCGATGTGGAAAGCACAAAGGTTAAGTTGTTAAAGTTCCTTGAGGACACGGAAGACTGTGCATCTACTCCTTCAACTATTGCAATTAATGGTGAAGTGAACTTTGTTGACGCAGGAAATAATCCTGTACCACCAACGCAAGATTGCTGTAGTCGTTATGGCTACACATGGGACGAGGCTAATGGAGTGTGCTGGGCATTCATACCAACGGGCGATAGACCTAATTCGGTCACATCAGGAAGCTCTACTAATCCCTCGCCTCGTGTTACAAAGGCACAACTACGCAATGCGGCTGTGGTAAATTCATTTGTCAATGGTGACAATGTTACAATTCAAAATGGAAACCAAAACATGGTTGCAGTTGGTCAGCGTTTGGAGTTGACAAAGAATGTGAACGGTAGCAATTTATTAGGTAAAAATGTTACGACGAATCTTCCGGGCATGCACGTGGGCGGGGGTTACAGAGCGGGCAACCCTGCGGCAACTGAAGATGGATGGGCGCAGTTTGGGCAGTTTGCTTTGCATCGCTATCCAACCATTACTACATCAGGTCAAGTTGAGAATCTATACATTGAAGGCATCGCAGGTGAATACATCAACATGCCCGATGATACGCTGTGGAGTTGTTTACTCAATGTGACAATCAAAGAACCATCAGGCGCAAGTGAAACATCATTGCTACACTTTACACTTGAAAAGGTTGGAGGCTTAGCTGCTGCCAGTGCAATAAGCACGATTAGCACAATAGGTTCTATCGGTGCAAACGTTTTTACCTTTGGCATTGACACAACAACCAACACAGATGAGCATCGAATAAATGTGACGTTTACAGGTGGCACTTACCCGGATGCATTCGTCATTAACACATCATTACAATACCAACAAAACAAAACAGCATAATGGACTCAATCAAAAATTCAATGCGCTATTTACAGCTAGGCATTAACGCAAAGTCACAACACAACCATGCACTTCGTAAGTGGCAGCGTGTGCTATGGTATGCGACCCTGTATGTGTGGCGCACCATCTTGTTTTTTGGTCTTATCTATTTACTATCTATACTCATATACTAATGGCTGAACCTATTGTTAGAAGTTTTGTAATTGACACAAGTGCTGCGGAACAAAACCTGCAACAACTGAGTGTTGGCATAAA
>Ga0209400_1000536_pt1 | contig 33198 bp, 48 predicted proteins | sample M_130807_EF_Meta_FD_187313 | JGI IMG/M metagenome (GOLD analysis project Ga0209400, IMG submission 187313) | Freshwater microbial communities from Lake Montjoie, Canada to study carbon cycling - M_130807_EF_MetaG (SPAdes) (version 2) | ecosystem: Environmental > Aquatic > Freshwater > Lake... | reverse complement strand
TCAACGGAGCTTATAAAAAATACACATTTAATGCAACAACTTCTTCTGATAGAGAGACCGTATTTTTTATTGACAATTTATTAGCTGAAACTTGTCTTGCCGATTTTAAAGCATGCAGTTCTATTAAATTAAGAGTGAATGATACAACATGTGATTCTGGAATATATGAATTTAAAATGACAGGAAGTACTGCTGCATTAAACTTTGTTAGCAAACCGTGAAACACTTTATCTTCGTGATGATAGAATGAATTAAATCTTCATTATGAAACAAACAGCAGCAGAATGGTTATTTGAGAAGCTATGGAATACAGACAAGGATAAGTTTACTTGGCATGCTATACTTAAACAAGCCAAAGAAATGGAGAAGCAACAACAAGGTTATAGTGAGGAAGAAGTAATAGAAATAATTAAACTTTCTTGTGAAGAAGGAATGTTAATTCAAAGAACTATAAATGATAAAGTTAAAATTCCATATATGAGAATAAAAGACTTTACAATTAGAATGTTTGAACAATATAAAAAGAAATAAGATTATGAAACAGACAGCAGTAGAATGGTTGTTAGGGCAATTACCTACCATAGATAAGTATGACCCTTATTATGCAGATATAATTACTCAAGCCAAAGAAATGGAGAAAGAGCAGATTGCCCAATCCTTTGAAGATGGAGAATACAACTACTTTTATTCAAAAGAAGATGGTAAAGACTTTGAGAATGGATTTGAGTATTACAATGAGAAATTTAAACAACAAAAACAATAAGATGAAAACATTAATCGCAATTTTCCTTATACTTAAGTCAGTAAGTAATGGAATAAAATTATTAAACCAAAAAAATATGGGAGCAAAAGCAGTAGAGTTAACAATGTTAATTGTTCATTTAGTCTTTGGTATTTATTTATTTAACCTTTAAACAACAAGAACAATAAATTATAGTGTCAGTGGATGGAGTAGATAACCAACACCTCCCCGATTGCATAGTCGTAAGTAGCTTAATACAAAAGTGCTGACACTTTATTTTTAAACAACAAGAACAATGAAACAAACAGCAATAGAATGGTGGAAATTATTAATTGTATTTTTTTCAGCAATAGTTTTAGAAGCAAATAGTATAGCAGGATTTAGATTTTTAATAAATGAGCATTGGATGGGTATGGTTATGATGGCAGGAATTAACCCTTTTTTATGCTTACCAATGAATCACTATACGATTGAGTGTAAAACATTAAAGCAAAGAGTATACATAGCCACAGCTTTTAGTATTGGCTTTGTAGTAGGAATATTAACAATTAGACCTTTTTTTATATGAAACTTATAAACAAGTAACAAACAAAAACTAAATATATGAATTACAAAATGATTGGAGTTGTCAAGAAAATTGGCGAAAAAGTGCAAATAACAGAAAAGTTTGCAAAACAAGAAATCAACATTGAAACAAATTCCAAGTATCCGGAAGTTATTCAATTTGAATTTATTAATGATAAAACATCATTGATTGAAACTGTTTCCGTAAATGATGCCGTTGAGATTAGCTTTGATATCCGCGGGCGTGAATGGAACGAAAAGTTCTTTACCAGGTTGCAAGGATTCGATTGCGATATCCTGGAGCGTGCAAAAGTAGAAACTAAAATTCAAGCGGATGAACAAGCGGATGATGATTTACCTTTCTGAAAATCAAAACATAACGGATTTTATGCGCTTGCATATTAAGAACACAATAAACAAGCGCTATAAAATTAAACACCTTGCCGAAGATATGAATGTTTCTTATCCAATGATGAACAGATTTATCAATTCGAAGCCAGTTGGCCAACATTTTTTTGTTCAATGGTTTGAGTTTTTTTCAAAAGATTTTGTTGATTGAAAGAAAATTATATTATATTAGCCCATGTTTTGGGAAAAAGATGCTTATGAAATCGCGAAAAAGATTACGTCAAATGATCCTTTGCATCGCGATCTTGTTTCCCATGTTTATCTTTTACTCCATAATTATGAACTTGAAGCGAATGTTTTACCGAAGATGTTCGCTCGGTTCTGTTGGAACCAATACAATTGGCCGGGTTCGGAATTTAACCGACAATTTAGATTCCCGGCAAATGAACTCTTTGATGTTGCCAATGAAGATGATGAACAAGATCCGAATGAATATCAAGAACTTATTCACAATTTTTTAAATAAGATGCCCAAAGATGATCAAGAACTATTCATCAAAGAAATAACAAAGATGCATTTATATGGAATGACTTATCGAGAAATCAAAAAAAATACCGGGCTTGGCTTGGATACTATTCACAAAGCAATTAAAAAATTTAAATATGATCTATATAATTATCGCAACAGCGATGGCGAGGGCGCTCCAGACTTGGAACCTTCCGAATATTAAACCGTTCAATTGTTTACCTTGCTTATCCTTTTGGATTGCAACATCTATTTATTTATTCATTGATTGGAAATTGATTCCCCTGGCGTTTGTTTCTTATTTATTATCCGAATTAATCTTGATTTATGAAAGTAAGCGATGAACTAAAATATCAACTTGATCAATTCTCAAGGATGAGATCATGCCATTTGGATGAAACATTAAAGAGAGAGCTTGCTGTTTGGTATTCCGATAATGGATTCGGCGGGTTGAATACCGCTTGCGGAACTTGTGTTCGTATTGCAATGGATCGGATGAACTCCGAGATGCTGCGAGTTAATCCGAAGCTTGTTCATTTTACCGGAATCAAAGTGGATGTATTCAATCCGGAAGCAGCTTCAATCCAAGAACTTAAAAAAATGGTTAAAGCAAAAGGATTAAACAGCGGAAAGAATGCAACAAAAATTCATTTAATTAATCTATTGAAACAATGAATCAATTTTTAATTTGGTTGGCAATGCTAATCCTGGGGGTTTCTTTTTGGATAATGATTTACAAGTTATGCACGTTCTAAATTTGGCATCAATGGATTTCGCCAACATGAGCCATGAGAATGCAAATTCTCTTCGGGCGGTTGGAGTGAATTGCGTTGATTGGACTTTTCAACGGCATGTATTTAATTATCAAACTCAAAGCGAACAAGTTACTATAAATGATATTGCAAGGCATTACATGGAATATGATGTTGTTCAGGTATTTCATTCCGATCCGAGAATCTTTGAAGTGGTTCGGAATCATCCAAAGTTAATCATTTACCATACCGGAACCAGGTACCGAAACAATAAAGAATTTTATGATAGCTTGTTCCGGGGGCAAAGAATCTTTACGGATCAATGTGAATTTTTACTACACAACAAAGATTTCACGTATATTGCCCCGCATTTCTCATTCGTGGATAAAAGGCCAAAGCGTTATGATGGCACAATTACAATTGGCCATTTCCCAAGCAATCCGATTGTTAAGGGAACCGATAAGATTAAAGAGATGATAAAGCCGTTCAAAGATAAATTTAGTTTCCATATCGATGAAACAAGATATCCGCACTTTAACAATCTTCAAAGGATTGCAAAATGCGATATTTACATTGAACTATTCCAACCGTTATTGAATGGAAAGTTATACGGTTGTTTTGGAGTTACAGCATTTGAAGCAACCGCGCTTGGATGTTTGGTTATTACAAACAACTTGAATCCGGCAGCTTACGAAGATGTTTATGGCAATCATAATTTTGTACTTGCAAACAATGAAGAAAAGTTTCATAATATTCTCAACGTTATTACAAAAGATAATTTTGAAACAATTCGCGCTTCAATGCATGAAGGGTTTGTCGGCAAGCATAACATGGAAGCTGCGGGCAAACATCTGTTAAATCTTATTAAATGACTTATCCGCTTGTTTCAATTATTATTCCATACCGAATCAATCGCGGATATCTTAATAAAGCAATTGCATCAATTCACCGGCAATCTTATCCAGGGGCAATCGAGATAATAGAATCCAATCATGATGCTTCGGTTTCTTATAATTTAAATCAAGGCATCAAAGCTTCAAGCGGGGAATTTATTAAATACCTTTGCGAAGATGATTACTTGCCAACAAATTCAATTAAAGATTCAGTTGAAGGAATGAAGGATTATGATTTTATAAATGGAAATGCAATCGCAATTTATATGGAAGGGATGCATGCCGGTAAGCAACTGGAGTATATTCCAGAAAGAACAAATCCAACATTTGAGCAATTGGTTATGTACAATTCAATTCATGGCGGTTCCTTGATGTACCGAAGAGATGTATTTGATAAGATTGGTTTCTTTGATGAAACAATTGATTGCGCCGAAGAATATGAATTTAATATGCGATGTTTATATAATAATTTAAAGCTTGGTTATGTTAATGCATTTCTTTACTTTTATCGAAGGCATGGAGAACAAAAATCCCTTGGAAATGGAGTGAATAAAATGGAACGCCAGTTTAAAATATATAGTATTCGAGAAAGATATTCGAACAAAAAAACATAGTATATTGGAAAGTTATGGCATATTCAAATGAATTTATTTTAAAGCTCGAAGAGCTTGCTTTTATTTATATTACTGAATGTTGTTCTCATAAGAAAGAACAGCTTAGTAATAAAGGAGAAGTTATGCTTGTAATGGATCGGCATATACCGACAATTGATTATTTCTTGAGGATATGGATTCCGTTGATTAGAAAGGAGAAAACAATCCATCGAGCAACATATTATGATTGGCTTCAATCGGATGATAAATTAAAAGTCGACACTATAAAAAAGATTGATGAACTTTTCAAATCCTTGGCCGCGGATATTGTTGCCAATGAAGGCAAGGGAATATTTTACGCAAAGAACAGATTGGGGATGCATGACCGCCAACAACTTGAAACTCGGAGCGTGGATAAATTTGATTTTGAATGAGTCTTATCAAAGGTTATAAGCCGCACGATAATCAACGTTTGATTCATGCAGCCATTAACCAGGGGAAAGAAAAATATTTCGCTTTGAATATTGGCCGGCAATTCGGCAAAACATTACTTGGCATCAATCAATTATTATATTGGGCAATCAATGATCCTGGATGCAAAATCGCTTGGATTACTCCAGTATATAAACAAGGCAAAAAAGTATTTGCCGAACTTGAGAAGGCGGTTGCAAAATCCGGGTTGTTTGATTTCAACAAATCCGATTTACTGATTAGCGGGTTCGGTTCATCCATTGAGTTCTTTTCCGGGGAACGTCCGGATAATATCCGAGGCAATACGTTTGATTATATGGTTATTGATGAGATGGCATTTACAAGGCCGGAACTTTGGGATGAGGTTCTTTCCGCTTGTGTTATGGTTAAGGGAAAGAAGATTGTTTTTATATCAACTCCAAAAGGAAAGAATCATTTTCATCGGATATGCATGCAGCACAATTATGATGAGCGTTATAAATATATCCATTACTCGAGTTATGATAATCCAATGATTGATGCAAGGGAACTGGATGAAAGAAAGCGTTCTTTGCCGGATCATATTTTTCGCCAAGAATACCTTGCGGAATTTATGGATAATGCATCCGGATTATTCCGGGGGGTTCGTGAATGTTTCGGCAATGGTTCCAAGACCGCGAAGAATTATGCCGGCCTTGATATTGGCCGCGCGGATGATTACACCGTTCTAACGATACTCAACGATAAAAGCCAAATGATTCACGTTCAAAGATGGCGCCATGATGATTGGAGCCGGATCATTGATAAGGTTGCCGAAGTTATTAAATCCTTTGGAGCGGTTACGTTGGTTGAAGTAAACAATCAAGGGGATGTATTTTATGAGATGCTTCAAGGCAAATGCCGGAACCTGGTTCATCCATTTACAACCACAAGCAAAACCAAGCCAATCATCATTGAAGATTTGGCCATGAGCTTTGAGCAAAGAAGCATCCAAATAATAAATGAAACTTGGCTTGTTGATGAACTCGAATCTTTTACTTATATTTACAACATGAACACAAGGAACGTTCAATATAGCGCGCCAAGTGGAATGCATGATGATGGCGTAATATCATTGGCCTTGGCTGTTCATTGCTTAAAGAATTATAAACGAAAAGGAATTTACCATGCAATCCGCGCATAACTTTAATTTGATGCGCATGGTTGTTCAACAATACATTTATGATCGTAAGGGCGTTAAAGTATTAATTATAATAAATTCCCCGCGTGAACTGTTAATGTTGGAACATGCTTATTTAATTGCTAAAAAATATAATGATGAACTTAACACTACCAAATAAAGTTGAACATTGTTCCCCGGATCAATTGACAAAATGGATCATGCTTGCGGATGCAATCAAAGATAATGAGAATGAGAATCGAAGCTTTGTTCAAATGATTGAATTTCAATGCCAGGTTCTTTCAATCTTTTCAGGGCAATCCGTAACCAAGATAAAGAAGGGAAACATTGATGATGTTCAAGCGGCGGCCAATGCAATGCTTGAAGTTTTGGGCGCTTACAAAAGTTCGGATCCAATTGGCAAAGTAACCATTGAAGGAAAGAACTATATTTTTGATAAAGACTTTGCGCATATGACAACCGGGGCAATCATTGATTTGAAGCTTATCGAGAATGTTGCCGAAGATCCTTGCCGGGCGCTTGCCATTTGTTATGTTGAAGAAGGTTTCGATTATTGCCATGAAGATAATAAAGGCCGGGTTGTAAATCCAACCGCAATCCGTTACGAATTATTTAAGAAGCATTTCCCCGGCGATGAGTTCTTGAATTACTTTGGTTTTTTTTTGCACAATTACGAACAGCGGAAAGCCGCTATCTTGTCGATCCAGATGTTGAGAGCGGAGATGATGAACAAGAAAATGATTCAAGAATTAAAGATAGCGAATGGTTCATTTGGACGGGAATCCTTCATCGATTATCAAAAGAACTGGGATGCAGTTTGGATGCGATTACAAGCCAACCATATATAAAAACATTATTTTGGATTAACTATTTTAAAATAATTGCCGAACAAGAAAACATATTAAAGTAATGGCCGGAGATTTTGATTTCTTGGAAGGGTTCGGCATTGCCGAAAGTTCGGTAAAGCAACCGGAGAAAGCATATCAAAAGTTTCTTTTGGATGTTGGTAATAAAGTAACCAAAGATTTAAGCGATTACATTAAGAAGAATGCGAACAATACTGGAGGCCTTGCATCATCCGTTGTTTACTTTCCAACCGGCGCGCTATCCTTTGAGATTAAAGCGGATGATTATTTCGCTTATCAAGATGAAGGAGTAAATTCCGTTAACTCCAATAATTATGGAAGTCGATTCTCTTTCAATTATCCTGGAGTTTCGGCAAACATGGCCAAGGCAATAAGCCAATGGAAGGGAATGGATATGAGTCATGCTTATGCCGTTGCATATAACATCAAGCAACATGGAATCAAGCCCAAGGAAATAATCGATAATGTTATAACCGATAAGGTTCTTGAAAAGATTGCAAAAGATTTATCCGCAGTAACCGGAATAATATTCAGTATTAAATTTGATAAAGCTACAAAACAAATATAAATGGCAATAACATTTCACACACAACCGCAAGTTTTTACACCTGGAAGCAATCCGGTAGTTTGGACTTTTTCAAGCGATGAAACAGCGCAACCAAATTTCTCATATATTGTTGAGGTTTATGTTAATGCAATCCTTCATTCAACGCACCAAGTATTCCCACAAAATGGAATATATGCCAAGTTCAATGCTTCGGAAATCGCAAGGGGATTATTATCTTCGCCATTGTTGTTGGATGGATCGCTTGTAACTTTATATGATACCGCTTTTGATATAATTGATATTACTGTTTATGAACAATATGGAACACCACCGGCAATTGAAGCAAGCGATTCATCGCAATCAAAGTATGTTTTTAATGCAGCTTTGAGGCACCCGGATTTTGTTAACTGGAATTATTTGGATTATGATGTTTCAACATCCAATCCATATGACGGAAGTGATTATTTAACATCATGGCCGCGAACTTATAAATATTTTTGCGGATTAAATGAGAAAGTATTCCTTGGATTTATAAGCAGCGATTCCGGATTACAAGTTGATATTCGTTTATATGATTCGGCAAATACTTTAATTGTTTCAAGTTTGGGAAATGCAATTACTTATCAAAGATTAACGGTTCTTGATGCAAGCCCGCAAACAATTATTAATAACACCGCCATAACATCCGGCGACTTTTCAACATGCGCATATTACACCGTTCGAAGTAATGGAACCGGCGGCTTTGGATATCCAGGGCGAAGCGAAGTTTTTAAAATTTACATCGATACGGAATGCCAAAGATATCCATCAAGGCGTTTGCATTGGTTGAATAAGTTTGGAGTTTGGGATTCATTTACTTTTGATTTGGTTTCAACCGATTCAACCAAAGTTGAAGGGAACCGTTATGAAAAAGAAAAAGGAGTTTGGAATAATGAAGATTATGTTTATCCATTATATCAAGGGGAAGCAACAACATTTTCCAAGCGCGCCGAAGATACCTTAACGCTTAATTCCGATTGGATCAAAGAAGATGTTCAACAATGGTTGGTTCGTGAATTATATGAATCGCCGAAAGTTTATCTTGAATCGGATGGCAACTTTGAACCGGTTAATGTAACGAATGCAACTTATAAATTGAAGGTTAGCCGAAGGGATGGATTGATTCAGGAACTTGTTGAGATACAAAGAACATATTCATTTAATTCACAACTTAATTAATGAACGGCGAATTATATATTAACGGCCGGTTAATTGATATCAATGAAGCTTTGCCGTTTCCATTTACTTACAACATCTCGGATGTAAAGGATTTATCATCTCGCAAGGGAAACAAATCCAAAACAATTACATTGCCCGGAACCGCGAACAATTGCGCGTTGATGGCAAGCGTATATTTGACAACATCCCGGGAAAAAATAATAACATCCGTTGAATCGCAGTTTTTGGATTTTGATCCAAGCGTAAAATCTCTTTGCCAATATTATGAGAATGGCTTGCTTGTATTTAATGGAATTGCTCAATTATTACAATGCAAATTAAACAATGGAACTTGGAGCTTCGAGATTTCAATGGTAAGCAACCAGATTGATTACATTGCTTTGATGAAAAAGATTAAAATTAACGAACTTGATTTTAGCGAATATGATCATTTATGCGATGAAACAATTCAATCGGATACATGGGCGGGATTTAATCAAATCAACGGAGTTTCAACAACAATTAAATCCGGCGCGGATTGGCTTGGTATTGGTTATTATTACGGCCTTATTGATTACGGATATCCAAGGGTTGCACCGGATACATTTGATTTCAATCAATTAGCCCCGCAAGTTTTTGTTTACGAAGTTTTACAAAAATTATTTAAAGCCGTTGGATTAACCTGGGAATCAACATTCTTTGAAACACAATTATTTAAAAGATTATTGGTGGCATATTTTGGCGGTAACCTTCCGGAAATAACAGCGGGGCAAGCTGCGGATTCAAGCGTTACGGCAACCGAAAATAATAACGCCGGGGGTTTTATAATGAATCAAAGCGTTACAAGTACAACCGGGAATGATTTCAATTCATATCCAGAACAAATTTTTGCAAATCCAACAACAATTGTTGATCTTGTTGATGTAACTATTGTAACGGATCCATCTTCGCAAACAGTTACAACATTGCCGTTTAAATTTAAAGCATTAACAACCGGGCTTTTTAATATTGAATATCTTGGCGATCATGTTATTAATATTACAAAAACTCCAGTTGTTGGGGGGGATTCCGTTCAATTTATTTATAGAACTTATTTAATAGTTAAAAAAAATAATGTTGTAATAAGTACAAATCAAATTTTTACCGGGCAATCATCAGTTGCAAATTCCCATACAATAACCAAAGCATTTAATTATTTTTCAACAATTAATTTATTGGTTAATGATGAACTAACTTTTGAAATCAAAACAACGCTTTTATTATATAATGATACTTATGCAAACAGCACAAACAGCACGATTCAATTTACCGCAACATCAAGCGGGGTTGATTTAAATATTAACAAACAAATTCAACAATTAAATGTTGGGGATACGATAAGGTTAAATCAATTTTTGTCGGATATGACTGGCGATGTATTTTTCAAGGGATTGATTACAATGTTCAATTTATATTTGAGGCCAAAAAATACCGATCCAACAATCATTGAAATCGAACCATTAAATGATTTTTATAATGGTTCCAATGCTGCGCTTGATTGGACTTATTTGCTTGATCGCTCAAAAGAAATAAAAGTAACGCCAACCACAAATTTGGCCGCCAAGAATTATAGTTTTCAATTTGATAGCGATAATGATTATTGGAACTCAAAATATTTAAATGAATATGCCGAACAATACGGTTCTTTTTTATTCGATACACAAAATCAATATGCAACCAACAACACCGATTTAAAGCTTCCATTTTCTCAAAAACCTTTGGTTGTAATTCCAACAACCGATTTAATTATTCCGCGAGCTTATCAAGTTAATTTTGATGAATCCGCAACCGGCCAAGTTGTTCCAATGAAAGGCAAACCATTTATTGTTCAACTTGGAGAAATGAGAAATGATGTTAAATGGCACCATGGAACAACATTATTAAATTCTTATCCATATGTTGGCCATTTGGATAATATTGATAATCCAACATTTGATTTGAATTTCGGCGTTCCGGATGTTGTGTTTTATTCGGCGTATGTTTATACAAATAATAATCTTTACGCTTATCATGAAACATTCATCAAAGAAATTGTTTCGAGATATGGCAAGCTTGTAACTTTGAGCGTAATGCTTAATTCATCCATCATCAATCAATTGGATTTCAAGAATTTAATTTTAATTGATGATGTTGTTTATCGCTTACAAAGTATAAAAGATTTTGATCCTGGTAAACAACAATCAACCGAAATCGAACTGATTCGCATATTACAAGGGGATAGCGTTGAAACATTTTATCGAATAACCGAAGCGGATGAAATTAGAGAAATAGAAGAAAATACTAACTTAAGAATAATAGATTAATTATGGCAAATAAAAAAATATCACAATTAACACTTGCAGTCGATGTAATCCTTCCAACGGATTTAATGGAATTATCCAGGGATGATTATTCCGGCGGTTACGCAAGCGAAGCCATAAGCGGCGATCAACTTTACGAGGGGATGATGGCTGCAAGCCCTTATTTATCCGCTTATTATGATTCAAATCAAACATTCCTTGCAGCAACAGCAAAGGCATTAGATTTTAGACAAATTGAATTACAAAATTATATTGATGTTCCGGCGCCAACAACATTAGTCGTTGATAAAAGTGGTATTTATAAAGTTGATTTTACGGCAACAATTTGGAATGATGGCGGCGGTTCGGCAACTGGTTACCATGTTGGATTTTTTTTAAAAAAAAATGGAACAACAAATATTCCAAAAAGTTCAAAATTTATGATGCCGCCCGAAAATAACCATGTTGAATCTTATTCAACAAGTTGGCTTGTTCAATTGAAAGCGGGCGAATATATAGAAATTTATTGCGTAATGGACAAAACAAATTTTAAACTTTTAACAGAATCCGCGCAAACCGGAGTATTAACACCAAGTTCATCAGTAATAATGTCAAGAATCGGATAAATTATGGCAACAAAAGAAGCGGTATTTAAATTAAGGGTTGACACCGGAAACTCGGTTGCGGATATCAATGCAGCGGATAAAGCAATCCAAGGATTCAACAAGGATTTGCAACAAACAAAAACAATCCAATCGGATTCAAAGGGTTCGGATAATTTCGCCGCGAAGCTTGCAGCCATTGACCAAAAAGTTAAAGCCGGGGGGCTTGGTATCCGCGAGCTTTCCAGAGTAATTCGGGAATATCAATCCGTTGCTATTGCAGCCGGCGAAGAATCCGTTGTTGGCCGGGAAGCCATTAACCAAGCGGGTAAATTAAAAGACCGGATTGGCGATTTACAAGCGCAAACAAAAGTAGCATCATCGGATTTCAAAAATTTAGATTTGGCTATTGCCGGCATTGGAACCGGCGCCGCAGTATTTCAAGGATTAACCGGCGCGATTGCATTAACTGGAATTGAAAATGAAGAATTAACCAAAACAATGGTTAAGTTGCAAGCCGCTCAAGGTATTGCGAATGCTGTTAACCAGGTTGCATTGGCCTTAAATAGCGATGCCGTTCTTGGTATTCAATTAAGAATTGCCATTGAAAAGGTTAAGAATTTTGTAATGGGCGATTCGGCAAGCATCGCAAGGGAAGCCGCCATAAGCGAAGGAGTTTTGTCCGGGGCAAATACCGCCGTTGGGGGTTCCGCAATCTTTGCATCCGGGGCAATGAAAACTTTAAAGATTGCAATGATATCAACTGGTATTGGAGCGCTTGTTGTTGGGGTTGGTTATTTAGTTACTAAATTAATGGATGCAAGCGAAAACGCAAATAAATTAAGTAAAGCTCAAAAGGCGGCATCGGATGCAGCAAAGGAACAAAGCAAATCAATTGCTCAAGAAAGCGGATCATTTACATTATTGATTTCAAGATTAAAAGATACCAACAATGGAAGCGTTGAAAGAAAAAAATTAATCAAAGAAGTTAATGCAACATATGGAACAACATTCACAAATTTAAAGGATGAAGCAAAATTCCAATTTGCATTAAATCAAGAATTAAAAAATTATTTGTCATATCAAAGGGCAAAATATGAATTGCAAAAGAATGAAAAATTAATTATTGCAAATCTTGAGAAACAAGATGAGATAAATAGAAAATTAAAGGAAAGCCAAAACAATTTAAATAAAGCCGTTGAAGAAGGCGCCGGAAAAACAAGAAAGGGCAAAATGGATGTTGAAGATAAATTCCTTCAAGATATTTTAGTTAATGAAGAAGCAACAAAAATTGCGGAAAATGAAAGAGAAAATATTAAAAGTTTAACCAAAGCAAAAGCCGAAGCCGAAAAAAGATTTGAAAGTTACGGCGGCGCGGCCAATGATGCTGGAGCTGAAATTGCCGGATTAACAAATGAAGGCAAAAAATTTGTTCCCGCCGAAAAATCAAAAAAAGATGCTATTGATAAAACAAAAGAAGCAATTGATGCGCAAAATGAAGCGCTTGCAAAAGCTGCGGATGTAGTTCAAGATAAATTATCCAGGGAAACAAGCGCCATTGAAAGCGCCGAAGATTTAAAGATTTCCATGATGAATGAAGGCAAATCCAAACAGCTTGCAATATTGGATGAAACTTATGGCGATTTTAGAGATGATTTAATTAAGAAAGCAAACAAGAATGAAATCGATGCCATTGATGAGAAATTAAAACTTGGAACATTAACCGAGCAACAATATCGCGATGAGTTAAAGGTTATAATGGAAACCGGAACAAAGAATTTTAATGATGCGGAAAATTCGTTAATGACTTTAACAACAACCAAATTAAATGAAGATAAAAGAAGGTTGTTATTATCCGCTCAAGAACTTGAAATCGATGATATTAATAAATCCTTTGATCAAAAAGATATTACGGAAGCTCAAAGGTTAGAAAAGATTCAAGAAATAAATGATAAATATTCAAAGATTGACAAAGATAAGGCGGCCAAAAATGAAACAGAAAAAAGAAACACCGCAAAATTCTTGAATGATATAATGTTGAATGAACAAGAAAATGCGCTTGCCAATATTGAATTTGAAGATAAAGATGCAAAGGCCAGGTTATTGGAATTGTTAAACAGCACGAATGCAAATGAAAAAATAACTCAAAAACAACATGATGACGCATTAATTAAACTTGAAGAAGAAAAGCAAAAGAAGATTAAAGGCATAAAAGAAAAAGGAACGGAATCCGCAAAGGCAATCGCAAAGCAACAATTTGAAGAAGATAATAAGCAATTAATTGGTATTATTGAAGGAGCGCAAAAAGCCCAAGCATTTGCCAATGAAATAAATGCCGTAATCAATCAAGCTGCGGAACAAAAGATTCAAGAAACAAACAACCGCCGGGATGCGGAACTTGCGAGCTTGGATGCGCAACAAGCAAAAGAATTAAGCCAAGCCGGATTAACAGCCGAACAAAAAACAGCCATTGAAGAAAAGTTTGCAATTGCAAAATATAACGTTCAAAAGAAAGCTTTTGATATTGAAGATAAATTAAACCGCGCAAAATTCAACCGCGATAAAGCAATGAAAATGACATCAATTGTTATTTCAACCGCCGAAGCCGTTGTTAAATCGCTTGCGGAAAATGGCGGCGCCCCGGCCGGAATACCTTTTGCAATTGCAACCGGCGCGCTTGGAGCTGCGCAATTAGCCGTTGTTGCAGCTTCAAAATATCAAGGCGGTACCGCGCCATCAATGCCAAGCTTTTCAAGTGGCGGCGGTTCTACTGGAGCAAGCGGGGAACAATTTGCACCAACAACCCCAACGAATGTACAAACAGAAACAGCGGGATTGCTTAACGGTTCCAATACACCAACAACCGGCCAAGTATTTGTTTTGGAATCGGATATTTCTCAAGTGCAAAACAATGTTATGGTTGCGGAACAAAAATCAAAGTTTTAATCCAGGTTGCCCCGGCATCATCAAGGAACGCTTTGCCGGTTGAAAAGCATCCATGAACATCCAAATATTGCAAAGCCGTTGGAATGTTGGATGAATTGATTTTACAGTTGAATCCTTCAATGGATTTCTTTGGAACATTAGAATTTAAATAGATTGATTTAATGAAATGATTATCATCCTTCCAATTAACTTGTTCAAATGTTTTAATTAAGCGTTTAGAATCCATTAAAACCGGCGAATGAGTTTCATAGTTCAAAGTTGGTCGGTTATAATACTTTAAAAATTCAAGGGTATTCATTGCAGCAACTTGATAATGCGGGGGATGAGATTCATTAACGATTAAATTTCCCTTATAAATTGGATTTTCGGGTTTCAAATTTGGAGTGCAAAAGAAATCATCATTCATGTAAATAAATTTCCCGCCAATTTGATTTGCAAAAGTTAGCATCTTATTTGTAACATCGCAACCGCGGATGTTGTTGAATTGTTTGCAAGGGATGTGAATAACATCCGGGAAATAATCGCCAACAACATAAACATTCGCCAGGGGAAAACTCATTCGAATCCAACGGATTGAATGGATGAGTTCAAATTCTTCGGAACGCTTTTTATATGGATAAACAAAATTCATCGAACAAAAATACATAATATATATGATAAAAGATTTACCAATTTACGAAATATCAATCGACTTGTTGGATTCCGAAACAACCGTTTCTTTTAATTCACTTGTTGGGGAACCGGCGCACGAAAAAAACTTTATGACTTTTGCCAAGCAAATGGCTTTTGAATTTAATGAAGAAGAACAAGTTATAACCGGGATAGCCATTTCCGCGGATACTCCAATATATCGATATGAACAAGCAACCGCCGAAGAATATTATGTTGTTTTTACCAAACAAGCGGTTAAGGATATAATATTTGATTATGCGCGAAAAGAAAATTTTAACAATGTTAACCTGGATCATGATCCTTCCAAAGTTGTTAAGGGAATTTATATGATTCATTCTTATCAAATAGATAATGAAAAAGGATTTACAGCGCCAGAACGTTTCAAAGATGCGAATGATGGTTCTTGGATTGTTAGCTACAAAGTAACCGACAAAGAAATATTCAACCAAGCAAAAGAAGGGAAGTTCAATGGCTTTTCAATTGAAGGAGTATTCAATTTAATGGATGCAAAAGAAGATGAACAAATGGCATCGATATTTCAAGCGTTGCTTGATTTGAAACAAAATTTACGAACAAGAAAACATAATACTTAAACAGAAATAAAATGAATAAAAATTTTAAAGCGGTTCTTGACTTAATTTCGGAAATGAAATTGTCATTTGCCAAGAAACAAAAGTTTGAACAAGCATCTTTAATGGATGGAACAATTGTTGAATTTGATTCGCTTGAAGTTGGCCAACCGGTTTTTATAGTTACCGAAACCGAAACAATCCCGGCACCTGAAGGAACGCATGCTTTGAGCGGCGATTACGAAGGGCTTTCAATTGTTGTTGATGCTCAAGGAATCATTACGGAAATAATTGATGAAAGAGTTGTTCAAGAAAAAGCATCCGAAGAAGCTCCAGTTGAAGAGCAAATGAGTGCGGAAAAAGTGGAATTGATTATTGACGCGAAATTAAATTCATTCGCAACAAGCTTTGAAGCGGTTGCCGAAATGATGAAAGTTATTGCGGATCAAAACACAAATTTAGTAAATGAGTTTGCAACATTGAAAAGCGATTTTGAAACATTCAAATCCGCTCCAATAAATGCAACAAATGAAAGCGAAAAATTCGCAAAAGTTGGGAGCTTAACAGCGCGCCAAGAATGGTTAAAAAAATATAATAAATTATAAATTCTAAAAAATAAATAAAATGAGCTTAAAAAAGTATATTAGCAATAATTTCTCATATGATGTAAGTGGACTTACAGCATATACAGATGAAACAAGACAAGATTTAATTGTTCGTTCCGTAACGGAAGCGCAAACACTTAAATATATCGCAATCCAACAAGGAATAAAAGGATCGGAAGCATTAAACTTAATGAACGATTCAATTGTTTACCAAGCTGGCGATTGCACAATGACAAATTCCGGTAATACGGTTTTTACGCAAAGAGATATCGCGGTTGAAACTCTTGGATATATGAAATCATTTTGCCAAAAAGATCTTGCGGGATTTTGGGCGCAAATTGCATTGACTCCAGGCGCAATGGCCGAAGATAAAAACCTTCCATTTGAGGCACAAATTACAGATTACTTATTAAAGCTTCATGCTTTTGAACTTGACAAATTAATTTGGAAAGGAAACAAAGTTTCGGGTTCTGGTAACCTTGCTTTTATGAATGGTTTTTGTAAGTTGCTTACAACAGCTGCGGGATGTGTTGATTTAAATCCAACAGCGGTTGCATCATTAACAGCTTCAAATGCATATGATGTATTTTATGCATGTTTCTCAAATACACCGGCAAACGTTGCGGAATCTCAAGATTTCATTTGTTTTTGTGGACGTGAATCATTTAACTTTTTGTTAAAGAATCTTGTAACTTTGAACTTGTTCAATTACGATCCAACGGCAATCGCTACAATGGATGAGATTTTACTACCAGGAACAAACATGCGAGTTGTTAAAGTAAACGGATTAAATGGTAAAGATAATATCTATACTGGCCGTTCATCTCACTTTGTATTTGGAACTGACTTATCAAGCGATTTCGAATCTTACGATCTTTGGTATTCTTTTGATGATGATTTAATTTATCTTCGTTCAAAATTCAGAGCTGGAGTTCAAGTTCCTTTCTTGAATAACGTTGGAGTATGGAACGGAACATCTTCGCCAATATAATTTAATTAATAATTAAGGGGATGAAAATTCCCCTTTAAAAAAAAAGAAAAGAAAATGAGTGCATGTGATATGACAGCGGGATATAATGACCGCACTTGTACAAATGGAAAAGGCGGGATTAAATCCGTTCTACTTTTTCCGCTTGACAATTTAGCAAACAGCGCAATAACGGCGAATGAAATAACAACATTAACCGTAACTGGCGAAACATTTCGATATAAATTGAAATCAAACTTATCGAGTTTTACAGCTCCGATTAAAGTTAACAAAGATAACGGAACGCTATTTTATGAGCAATCTTTATCAATGATCATTGCATCCGATTCAAAAGAATTAAGAAGTGAGATTCACTTATTAGCTCAAAATTTGGTTGTTGCTTTGGTTGAGAACGCGGATGGAACAATTGTTGCCCTTGGTTTCGGCGAAGGATTACAAGTTGCGGATGCGAATGAGTACACAAGTGGCGTTCTTAAAGGAGATAGAAAAGGCCATGTAATTGTTTTGAATGGTATGGAAAATGATGAAGTTCCAGATGTTAGCCCGGCAGTTTACGCGGCATTATTAGCACAACAATCGCCATCAATTTAATTAGTTTAGTTTAATTTATCATAAAAGGGAAGGGAAAATAAATTCCTTTCCTTTTTTTTTGTTTATATTTACGATATGAAAATAAAAAAAGAGTATATTGGAGCAAAATGTTGGAGTAAATTAACATCAAGATTTTACAAAATTGAAGAAAGCCAAGGCGAATTATATATGAGTTTGGGCATATTTTACATTTATGAAACAGATCAACCAAAATTAATTAAATATGTTGATAATACAAAGAAGCGGAAGCACTCCGATAGTGGTAACAGTAACGGAATTGACAACAATCCCGGCGCCGAACTATCTATTTGAGTTCATCCATGAACAAAGCTTCAAATCTTATTTTTGCATTTTAACAAATGTAAGCCAAGCAACTTTGCGCTTTGATGAATTTGTTTTGATTGATGGCGTTGATTTGACTTTTGATTATAACGGTTCTTATGTTTATAATATTTACCAACAAACAAGCGCGGTAAATTTGGATCCAACATTATCGCAAGGAATTGTTGAAACCGGGCGCGCCGAAGTGGTTGAAGCACCGACAACAAATAATTTTTATGAATCGCCAATAACTTTTGAAATATATGAATAACGACAAAATCAAAATGACATCTTTAAGTTTTAGAAAAGATTTCATGCTACCAGAAGAAGAAAAAGATCGCCAACTTGGATTTGTAAAGTGGGGAAAGAAAAATGATTATCCTTATTTCTTGATTGATTTATATAATGGAAGCGCTTGGCATCAAGGAATTATAAAAACAAAAACTTTTTATATTGCTGGGAATGGTATTGAAGTTGTAACTGGGAACATGGATGAATTTATCCGCAACCAATATTCGGCATTTGATATGAATGAAATTGCCGAACAAATGGCTTTTGATTTTGAGATGTTCGGGGGTTTTTGTGTTAAAGGTACTTGGAACCGGGAAGGAACTCGCGTTGCTTTGTGGGAATATTTGGATGTTGATCGCATTCGAATGAGCGAAGATGAAAAGATGTATTACATCTCGGATGATTGGAGCGCAATGCAACAATCTTCGGAAAAAACTAACTTAAGAATGTTTCCCGCCCTGGATGAAAATAACCGGGTTGGCCAATTTGTTCTTTATTACAAGGAACCGGCAAAGAAATCTCGTAAAGAAAAGGGAATTTATCCGAAGCCAACTTATCAAGGGGGATTAACAGCAATTCAAACTGATGTTGATATTGCCAAATTTCATATGTACGAACTACAAAACGGATTTAAATCCGGTACCTTGATCAACATGCCAAGCGGATTCCCGGAATCAAGCGAAGAGCTGCGAAGGATTACAGATTCAATCAAAGGCCGCACGCAATCCGTTGAAGATGCCGGCGAAATAATTATAACCTTTTCCGATGGCGCGGATTTAGCCCCAAGCGTTCAACAATTAAACGGCAATGATCTTGATAAGCGTTATTCAGTAACCGCGGCATCCGTTCAACAAAATATTTTAGTTGCGCATAGTGTAACCGCCCCGACATTGTTTGGAGTTATTCAAACCGGTTCGTTTAATGCTGCGGAAAGTGCGGATTTATTTGAAATATTTAAAACAACTTACGTTTCCGCAAGGCAAAAGCGCATTGAATGGATGATTAATTACATGGCAAAGCTTGGCGGTTATGTTGGAAGCGTAAAATTAACCGATGTTATGCCATTACTTATTAAAGAAACCGATGCAAATGCAGTTCTTGATTCAACAAATCCAGGCGTTGTGGATGTTGCTGCGGTTAATGTTTCAAAATGCAAGCATAATTCATTTTCCGATAAAGAATTAAAGATATTTGAAGAGTTTGGAGAAAGCCAAGATAATTTTATTGTGGTTAAATCAATGCCAATTGCTTGGGATACACCAAGCGAAGAGATTTTTTCGCGCCAAGATATGTTATTTGAAACAATTGGAGAAATCAAATTAAAAATTAAGGATTTTGATAAGAATGTTTTGAGTTTGTTGAATAATGGCGAAGATGCAGCATCAATTGCGAAGGCATTGAAATCCGATATTAAAACCGTTGCAATTTCAATAAATCAATTATCAACCTGGGAATTATATACCAAGGGAAGCATTACAGATTTCGGCGATAAATTAATTAGTGATTTGGAAATTGAAACAACCGAGTTTGAAGTTCGATATACTTATAAAACGCGAACCGATGTTCCGGCGGTTAAAACCGAATCAAGGGAATTTTGTAAAAAGTTACTTGAATTAAATCGAAGTTTTACAAGGGATGATATAAATTCAATTTCAACGCGAGTTGATCGCAATGTTTGGACTTATCGCGGCGGTTGGTATTCAAATCCGGATACCGGGGCAACAACTCCATGGTGCCGGCATGAATGGATGCAACAATTAGTAATTAAACAAAAATAAAATTATGGATTATCTATTATCGGTTGACAATTTAAAGAAGCTTGGTCTTATTCATATGAATACGGATACTAAATTATTGGCGGTTGCTATCAAAAGAAGCCAGGATATACAATTACAACCGGCATTAACAACTCCATTGTTTAAAGCGTTATTATTACGCGTAAATACAAACACCTGGACCCAACCGTACTTGGATTTAATGAATGATTTTGTAACGCCTTGCTTGGTTGCGTTTGTTGATTACAGATGCGCGCTTTTATTGAATGAGAAATTAACCAATAAATCCGTTGGAAGGATTCAAGATGAGAATCAAACACCGAATACAGATGCCGAAACAAGCGCTTTGCGGGATCAATTGCGAAAAGATGCATATTTCTACAAAGAAAGGTTAATCGTTCATTTAAGAGCGGATAATCAAACTTTATATCCGGAATATAATCTTTCAACAACATCCCCTGGAGCTTGTTCCGAAGATATGCTTGCGGATCGTTCCGGATATACTCCAATAAATTTTATTATATGAAGTTTAAAGCATCAAAGAAACAAATTGAACAGCTTAAAAAATACTTAAATAATTATGGAAAAAACATTAAACCAACTACGGAAGGAGTTCGAGTTGATCGCAACCGAACACCGGCAAATTAACTCCTTTTTCTTTGGAGAATTTTTTGATGCTGTTTCCCGGGATGCCGTAACTTATCCAATGATGGTTGTTTCTTTACAACCTTCGCAAATTGGCGATTTCAATGTTGGCATAAATGCAATAATTACAATATGCGATAAATATAACCAATCCGATTATGATCAAATAAATGAAATTCATTCGGATTGCATATCCATTTGCAAGGATATTCATACAACATTTAAACAATGGCGCTTTGATGAATTCCTTGATATTGAAGGAACAATCGGAACAACTCCATTCATCAACCGTTCACAAGATATGACGGCCGGATGGACGATGGAACTCGCCGTAAACATATACGATACGGAGAATTGGTGCAACATTCCGTTTGATAATTATGATTTTAAGAACAATTAAACATATTATATATGATTCATTTAAAAATTTGGAGCGTTTTATTTTTTGTTTTTGGTTACCTTACAACCGGCGTTTTATTTTTTGAAGATGCATTATATTTAAAAATGATTGGATTAACGTTCAATGCATATTTAAATTTTATATTAATTGAACAATTGATTGAAGAATGAAAGCACAATTAGCAATATTATTATTAAGCATACAATCCAATTTATTAACCTTGATAAGCATTATAACCGCGTTTTTTATGCCAATATCCGGCATTATTTTTCTTGTTGGGTTTTTAATCCTTATCGATACAATTACTGGAGTTTGGAAAGCTAAAAAATTAAAGCAACCAATTACATCGCGGAAGCTTTCCGCTATTATAAGTAAGTTGGCTCTTTACGAAGTTGCCGTAATCATGTTGTATTTGATTGATTACTGGATCCTGGATGCAATTGTTTTAAAATTCTTTTCCGTTCCTTTAATGGTTACCAAAATAACAGCATTAACGCTTTGCAGCATCGAGTTGATTTCCATTTCGGAGAATTATAAAGTAATCTACGGATTGAACATTTGGGAAAGCTTGAAGCTATTGCTTAAGCGCGGCGCGGAATTAAAAGATGATGTTGATAAAATAAAAAAATAAGATGTATTCAAAAGAACAAATTGAAAAGGCCGTAAAATCGCAAGGATATGTTTGGTTTAATGGTGCAAAAGATTATGATGTTAATATTGTTGGAGTACGCAATGCAACACCAGGGCAAAAAGTTACAAATCTGTTTGATGATAAATTAACTTTGTCTTATAAGATTAACGGCGAATGGTTTTATCATGAATGGGAAGCAACTACGGAACCGGGGAAAAAAGGAGTTATGCAATTCCATAATTCCGGGGGCGTTGCTCGATTGGTTCCGGATCAATACCGCGGCGTTTACGCTGTTTCAATGCATCAAGGTAAATATCAAGCGCTTTGCCAAAGGTTGGGGGATGTAACGGTTTGGAGGGATAAAAACCGCGATATGGATTTTGATGAAATAATTCGAGATACTGGAATGTTTGGAATTAACATCCACAAAGCCGGAACGGTTTCGAATTTTGTTGAGAATTGGAGCGAAGGTTGCCAAGTATTTAAACGAACAAAAGATTTCAATGATTTTATGGTTTTAATTAACCGGGCAAAAGAGATCCATGGCAATCATTTTACATACACTTTAATAATATCAAGCGATATTAATGGCTAAAATCAAACAAGATACAACCAAAAGAATCAAGCCGAAAGTTAAACGGCCTGGCGTTCATGCAAAATCAAAAACAAGCAAGCTAAAATCAAGTAAAAATTATAGAAAACTTTATACACAACAAGGATGAAATATATATTATTTATTTTAATAGCAATGCTTTGCAGCTGCTCCGTTAATTATCATATTAATAAAGCGACAAAGAAGGGATTTAAATGCGCCGAAACATCGGATACAATAAGAATAACAACTTTGGATTCTATTCCTTACATTGTAAATGATACAATTGTTTGGGAAAAATTTTTCACTACCAAAGACACCGTTATAATTTACAAGAATGTTTATATTCCAAAAACCAAATGGCAAGTTAGAACCGAAATCAAATACAAATATAAAATTCAATTAAAAACTATTTACAAGGATCGAGTTGTTGAGAAAGCCAAGGCAAAAAGCGAAGGGCAAAAGGCAAAATCGGAAGCAAAGAGCAAGCGGCCAAATGGCAATTTAAATTTATTATTTGTCGGGGTTGCAATTGGATTGCTTCTTTCCTGGCTTTGGAAATACGCAATTAAATCCATAATTTAAATTTTATGAAAAATACAAGCGCACGATTTCGCCTGAAAAAGGATGAGATCGAAATACTCATGCAATATCGCGGCATCAAGAATGCAACCGATGAAGCCGGGGTTGATGATAAAGATGTTAAACATGGTTGGTTAAAAACAAAAGAAGCTTCATTGTTCTTTAAGAATCCAAATTTCAAAGCCGAAGAGTTAAATGAGATTCAAAAAATCAAGGATCAAGCCATTGCCGAAGTAAAAGCATATGCGCCAAAATATACAGACATAAAAACTAATAAAAGCCCGGATGATCATTTATTAATTATTGATATTGCCGATTTGCATATTGGTAAACTATCAACGGCCTTTGAAACCGGCGAAGATTACAATTGCCAGATTGCCGTTAAACGCGCAAAAGAAGGGATGCAAGGCATTTTAGACAAAGCCAAAGGATTTACCATTGATAAAGTTTTATTTGTTGCGGGGAATGATATTTTACACACCGATAATAACAAGCGAAGCACAAATGCCGGAACGCCACAAGATACGGATGGCCAATGGCATCAAAATTTTATAATGGCAAAGAATCTTTACATTGATTTGTTGGAACAATTGATGAGTTTTGCGGAAGTTGAAGTTGTTTATAATCCTTCGAACCATGATTTAACTCATGGATTTTTCTTGATGCAATTAATTGAAGCGCATTTTCATAATAGTTCAATCAAATTCAACGTTAATTTGCTTCATCGAAAAGCATTTAAGTATGGAAAAAATTTAATTGGAACAACTCATGGCGATGGCGCCAAGGTTGAAAATCTTCCAATGTTATTGGCAACCGAATTTCCAATCCTTTGGAGTGAAACAAAGCACCGTTACATTTACAGCCATCATGTTCATCATAAACAATCCCGCGATATGATTGGTTGCACCTTTGAAACATTGCGTTCCCCTTCCGGAACCGATGCATGGCATCACAAAAATGGATATACTGGAGTTCCAAAAGCGGTCGAAGGATTCATCCATCATAAAGAATTTGGCCAAATTGCGCGGTTAACTCATATCTTTTAATTATATTTGGCGTTCATAGTGTTGTTTTAAGGGGCGGGAGTTAGAAGCAACCGCCCTTTTTATGACTAATATGCTTTGCATTATCGGTTAAATTCCGATTATCATGTAATTATAAAGTGATTATCATGTAATTTCAAAGTAATACTTTAAATTTGGCTTGTTTATTAATTAATAAACTGGACTTTTTAAGGGCGTAACCGTAATAACTTAAAAGGTTTTAAGGTTTTAACCTGGCGTTATTTCCGCCAAGTTGGTTGCAGTCGCAAATTGCGGCCACAAATTAATTGTTTTACTTTACTTTATTACATTATTAAGTAAAATTAACCTTGATTATATGTTTTACTTTCAACCTGGGGATGGGTACAAAATGTACCCCCCCCCTTATTTAGAATGATTATAAATTAGCAAAAAATGTTAATTATTATTTTCATATATGAAAAGTATTTGTAACTTTACAAAAAATAAAACAAACACCATGAAAAAACTATTTAACTATTTTAAACCAATTGGAGAAGATGAAATCTACTTTTCCAAAATCTTTATTGCGGCCATTTTGATTGCTGCTCTTATTACAAATTTATTTCCAATATTAACTTTTTTAAAAAACACTTTATGAACAAAGATGAAATTTTAACGCAAGTAATTTGCGCAATGATTAATTCCGGTGAAATGAAAGTTTTTGCTTACGAAGCCAAACTTGATAAAGCCGTACAAATTACAAACAGTATTATTGAACTTTGCGAAGTTCCAAATTATTTCCCCGAAAATGTTGTTTAAATATAAAGCAACATTCAAAACTTGGTTGCGACCAGGTTCCCCGCTTGTAATCCAAACAAGGATTGTTGAAGCATATGATGAAGATCATGTAAAAATACTAATTCAAAAGAATGATAATTTAATAATCAAAATCGAAAAACAATGAAACAAGAAACAACATTACAATTATGCATCGATCTATTTGAAGAAAATGGAATTAAACTGGATGCAGTACAAATCGCAAGCTTACAAGCTTATCAAAAACAATCTATTTATTATGCTTATCAAATGGGTTTTTATGATGGCCGTTTAATTGAAGATCAAGATGTAAATTCAAGGGAATTGGCAAAAAAATTCTACGATGAAAAATTTGTGTCATGAATAAAGAAATAGAAATCGAAGATTATTGCGGAACCATTACATGGCTTTGCATGGATGATGAAATTGAATTTAAAGCACAAGTTTATTTTCATTTTAATGAAGATGATGATGATCAAGTAATTTGCGAAATTGAACATATCTATTTAACTCAAAAATTTAAAGGAGTTGAAAGGCAAATATTCCCAGATCGCGAGCTTTCCAAAGAACTTGCCGAAATGGTTATTGAAAGAGTTGAAAATTGGCCAAATGAATACGGTTACCAACAACAATTATTAATGGAAAAAGAATTTTATCATGAAAACAACCAATAAACAACAACCAACCTTTGCAGCAATACTCCAGTTTTGGAGCCGCCGAAGATGGCATCATGAAATTTCAACGAATTTTAACCTTGATTTATATCTTAAATATTTAAAAGCAATCAATGAAGATAAATGATATAATTAAACAGCGCTATCCATTTGAACCAACAAAGAAGATAGCGCATGATTTGAATTTAACTGAAAGCCAAGTTTATAACCGCGCCTTTGCAATGGGAATTAAAAAGGATCCAGTTTATTTGAGATCAACACAATTCCCTGCCGGATATCTTGGCGGTAAAGCAACACAATTTCAACGCGGCCATGTTCCGGCAAACAAAGGACAAAAAATGTCCAAAGAAGTTTATGAGAAAGCAAAGCCAACAATGTTTAAAAAGGGGATGCTTCCATTCAATACGCAACCAACCGGAACCATAAACAAGCGATTGGATACAAATGGCAAATTTTATTCTTATATTAAAATAGCGCATTCAAATTGGCAATTATTAAATCGCTATCTTTGGGAACAAAATTTCGGAAAGATTCCCCCTGGAATGATTGTTATTTTTAAAGATAACAATGAAGATAATTTTGAGATTTCAAATCTTGAATTAATAAGCAAAAAGGAGAACATGAATCGGAACTCGATGCATCAATATCCGCTTGAAATAAAACAAATAATAATTTTAAAAAACAAACTAATTAAAAAAACAACAAAATGGCAAGAAACAAATTAAGTGATTTGCGCGATCATATGTTCGCAGCATTGGAAAGAATTGATGATGATCAATTAACACCAGAACAATTGAAGAATGAAATCGATAAAGCAAAATCCATCGCAATGGTTGGTTCTGTTATAATTAATTCGGCGAAAGTTGAAGTTGATTATATTAAGGCAACCGGAATGATTGAAGCGGAATCCGAATTATTTAAAACAATAATTTCACAAAGACAAATTAGTTAATATGAATTTAGATACAATCAAAGAGTATATTCAAGAACATGAACTTGATTTACCGAACAGAAACTTTGCAATAACTTATCAAAGATATTATCTTTACGCTTTGTTGCGTACCCAGGGGATGCCGTTCCAACATATTGGATTAATGTTTAACAAGCATCATGCAAGCGTATTGCATGGAATTGCTTGCCATAATAATTGGATGAAACAACAAGATGAACTTTATTTATATTGCACTTTGAAGCTTCGCGAACAATTTCCCTTTGAGAAATATTATAAGCCATTGCAAAAAAGAGTAATTGATTGCAAAAATATGAAGGAACTTAATAAACTTAAGACTTTGATTAATAAAAACATTTATTGAATGACGATGAATGACGATAAAAAAAATAGCGTCATGGCCTTAAAGCCATATGCTTGTTGCAAAGTAGCCGATTCCATGACGATGACGATAAAATTTATATGAGAGTTACCCTTATTTTTAAAAAGTGCGGAATTGACTCAAAATTTTTGAAATTTTATCGTCATATCGTCATGACTTTCAGCAATCGCATAACAGCATTACGATACAGCCATGACGATAAATTTTTTTATGTGGAATATTTCCCGATTATCGTCATGTATTGTCATGATTTTAGCCCCTTTTTTACATATATACAAAAAACAGACAACTTATGATTCCAAAAGTTAGCGTATTTAAGAGCTTATTTAACGCAAAAGAAACTCCTTATTCATTAACAGTGCTTGAAGTGTTTGAGCGCATTAAAAATGGGTATTCCGATTTAAATAAAAAGATTGAAAGGTTGAGAAAATTGGATGAAACATCCGAGCAACATCGAAACTTGAAAAATTCGTTGCTTGCGATAATGTTCAACGGCCAATTTAATGAGCGCAATGATAATGGATTGATACAACATTCCGGGCTTTGTGTTTTGGATTTCGATGATTATCCAGATGAACAAACAATGAATGAAGAAAGGCAAAAATTACAAAATTGCCCCTTTGTTTATTTATTATTTACATCGCCAGGGGGCAAAGGTTTGAAAGTGGTTATTAAAATCCCCAAATCAACCAAGGATGAACACAAAAGAAGGTTCCAAGCATTTCAAAAGTTCTTTAATTCGGATTATTTTGATCCAACGAGTTGCAATGTTTCCCGGGTTTGCTTTGAATCTTATGATCCAGATGCTTACATCAATGAATTTTGCGATGAGTTTACTCAAATCGACCAAGAAAAGGGATTTGATTTTTATGATAAAGCCCCGGTTTGCATCTTAAATGATGAAAATAAAATAATTGAACGGATAATGAAGTTTGATTTTGGATGTACTTTTTCCGAAGGTTCCCGGAACCAATATGTTTTTAAGGTTGCAGCTTGTTTTTGTGAATACAATATTTCCAAAGATGCTGCCGAATACTATTTGCAAAATCAATTTGTTTCCCCTGGCTTTACTCAAGGCGAATTAATTCAAACAGTTAAATCCGCTTACAAAAAAGCAAGCCAAGGAATTAAATACTTTGAGAATACGGAGCTTGTTGTTAAAGTAAAGAATAAATTAAAGCAAGGAATCAACCCGAGAGATATAAAGAAACAATTGAATGTTGATGATTCGATAATTAATGATGTTAAAGATGAACTTGCAACAACCGAAGATGTATTTTGGGAAATAGAAATAAAAAAAGGAGTTGAAACAATAACCGTTGAACCGATGAAATATTCGGAATTTTTGGTTAAGAATGGATTCAATAAGTATTACCCGGAAAATGCCGAAAAGCCAACTTTTGTACGCGTTCAAGAAAATAAAGTTAGATTATCATCAACGGATCAAATAAAAGATTTTGTGTTAACCTTTCTTTTGAGCAAAGGGGAATGCAAGGTTTGGAACTATTGTTCAAAATCAACTTATTTATTCAATGAGAATCATTTAAACATGATTGATTCAATTGCATTGAAGATGCTTCAAGATACAATTGATTGTTCTTTCATCCCCTTTAAAAATGGAGTTGCTAAAATAACAAAGAAAGAAGTTGTTTTACAAAGTTACATTGATGTTAATGGATACATTTGGGAAAATCAAATAATTGGCCGGGATTTTACGAAGCTTGATTCCTTCGATAATGATTTCAAGGATCTTGTTTATAAAGTAAGCAATGAAGATGAGAACCGTACCGCTTCGCTTGAAACAACACTTGGATATTTATTGCATACATTTAAAGATAAAACAGATCAAAAGGCAATTATCTTTAATGATCAAGAAATTGATGATAATGCAAACGGCGGTTCCGGTAAATCCTTGATGTTAACCGCGCTCGGATACCTTCGAAAAATTGTAAAGATTGATGGCAAAGCTTTCAACTTGAAAGGCGATTTTGTTTATCAAAGAGTTAATTTGGATTCTCAAATTTTAGCCCTGGATGATGTTAAGAAAAATTTTGTATTTGAAGATTTATTCTCTTTGATTTCCGAAGGCATAACAGTAAACAGAAAAAATAAGGATGAAATCTTTATTCCATTTGAGCGTTCCCCAAAAATAGTTTTAACAACCAATTATGTTATTGCCGGCGCCGGTTCTTCTCATGATCGAAGAAGGCACGAACTGGAGTTCTTTCAATACTTTAACGCGCAAAGAAGCCCCCTTGATATTTATGGCCGGTTATTATTTGATTCATGGTCGGAAATTGACTGGTCAAAATTTGACAATTATATGATTCACAACTTGCAAAGCTTCTTAAAGAATGGATTGCTTAAATCGGTTTCAATAAATGCCGAAGCAAAGAGATTCATCCAAGCAACATCAAAAGATTTTTATGATTTTGTGAATGATAATCCGATTAAAATTGATGAATTTATATTTAATAATACTTATTTAGAATTATTTAAGAATGAAACCGCAGGATGGAAGGATCTTGAAGCGCGAAGATTTTTGAAGTGGGTTGGAGAATATGCCAAGTTTAATAAATTAAAATTAACAAAAGGCCGGAACAGCTCCGGGCGCTATTTTAGAATTGAAAATTTCAACGCTCCGAAAGCCGGGGATGTTTGGGATGAATTAACCATTAAAGCAATGAACTTATGATTCCTTTTTTTATTCCAAGAATTGATGATAAAATTATTGATGAGGTTGTAAAAACTTTGCAAAGCAAATGGATTACAACCGGCCATAAAACAAAACTTTTTGAAAAGAAAATAACGGAATACACCGGATGCAAAACAACCGTTGCCGTAAATTCCTGGACTAATGGCGTTCAAGTTCTTTTGAATTACTGGGGAATCAAAGAAGGGGATGAGATTATATTGCCGGCATATACTTATTGCGCAACCGCAAATGTTATTATTCATTCTGGAGCGAAGCCAATAATGGTTGATATTAATCAAGAAGATTTTAATATTTCAATTGATGAAATTCGTAAAGCAATAACGCCAAGAACAAAAGCAATTATCCTGGTTGATATTGCCGGATTTCCTTGCGATTATATTGCAGTAAATAAATTAGTTAAAGAGAAATTAATAAAGCAACAATTCAATCCAAGTTCATCTTTGCAAAAACAACTTGGCCGTATTTTAATAATAAGCGATGCCGCTCATTCTTTTGGAGCTTTGTCTAATAATAAACGCGCCGGAAGTTTAACCGATATAACATCCTTTTCATTTCATGCCGTTAAAAATTTAACAACCGCCGAAGGCGGGGCGCTTTGTTTTGATTTACCAAAGAGATTTGATCATGATAAAATTTATAAAGAGTTTTGCGAAATGATTTTGCATGGCCAAAATAAAGATGCATTATCCAAAAGCCAAAAAGGAAATTGGCGTTATGATGTTGTTCATCCCGGTTTTAAATGCAATATGACTGATTTACAAGCATCAATTGGCTTGGTTGAATTGGAACGCTACGAAGAAAATTTAACACGCCGTAAAGAAATATTTGATTTATATGATAAAGCATTTTCAAAATATGATTGGGCAATGCTTCCATTGCATACAACTCAAAATAAAATTAGCAGCTTTCATCTTTATCAATTAAGGATAAAAGGAATAGATGAATCAATGAGAGATAAAATAATTGATGAAATCTTCAATCAAAATGTTTCGGTTAATGTTCATTTTTTACCGCTTCCAATTTTAACAGCATATAAAAAGCGCGGTTATAAAATAATAAATTATCCGGAAACCTGGAATAAATATCAAAATGAAATTTCTTTGCCAGTTTATTTTGATTTAACAGATGCGCAAATTCAAACAATAATACAAGTAATAATTTTTTCAATTAAAAAACAAACAACATGATAACAATAACTCCAAGTTTAAACCAATTAAAAAGAGCAAAAACTCTTTACGATTTTGGAATTTTAAATAAATCCCTTACTGAAGGCGATGGCAATGCTGCCGGGGCAATTGCCGAAATATGTTTCCTTGATTACTTTTCGTCAATTGGAAAAGATATAATTCATGCGCAGCAATTTGATTATGATTTTTTAATGAACAATAAAAAGATTGAAATTAAAGCAACTCGCGTAAATAATCCCCCAAGATTAGCGCACCAATTTAAATTGCCATGCGATCAATATAATCAACAATGCGATTTTTATTGCTGCATTTATGTTATGAATGATTTTTCAAAGGTTTTTATTAATGGCTATATTTCAAAAATAGATTTTTTTAATAATGCTATTTTGCACCTGGCAGGCGAAATGGATAATAACTTTACTTTCCGATGCGATACAAAAACCGTAACGCTTGCGGAATTAAAACAATTGAATCATGAATAAAGAAAACAAAGCATTACTTAAAGCCCTGGAGTTTGAATATCTTCAAAAGAAATATCCAAGCAATCCGTACATTGTTCCTGAAGATTACAATGATAATTCAACCAATGCATTGACCAAATGTATTATTAAGTTCTTGAATTATTCTAATTGTCAAGCGGAACGAATTAATACAATGGGAATTTATCGCGAAGGTAAAAAGATAAAAGTCGGGGAAAATACCCGCCAATTAAAGGGGATGTTTACACCAAGCACCGGAACCAAGGGATCCGCGGATATTTCCGCAATCATCCAGGGGCGTTCCGTAAAGATTGAAGTAAAATTCGGCAAGGATAAACAATCCGAAGTTCAAAAACAATATCAAGAATCGGTTGAAAGCGCCGGGGGGATTTATTATATCGCAAAAGATTTTGATTCTTTTATACTTTTTTACAACAATTTACTTGCATATTTAAAATAAATGATTAACTTTACAAAATAAACAACTAAAAACAACAAGATGAAAACAACAACACAAACACCGGAGCCAACCGCTCCAAAAGGAATTTACGCGAAGTTACATGCCGCGAAACAATTAATCGGTAAAGTTCAAAAGAACGCAACCAATCCACACTTTAAAAAGAGTTATGCCGATATCAATGCATTGCTTGAAACAGTTGAGCCATTACTTTGGGAAAATGGCCTTGTGTTATTACAACCAATTAAAGATGATGTTGTGACAACTCAAATTATTGATATTGATTCCGGGGAAATGATTGAATCTTTTATGAGATTGCCATTGATTACAGATCCCCAAAAGATACTTTCCGCGGTTACTTATTTCCGAAGGGGAACATTACAATCGCTTTTATCTTTGCAAGCCGTTGATGATGATGGGAACACCGCAAGCGCAGCTCCAAAAGCAAAGCCATCGATTGACAATGAAAGATTTGAGAAAGCATTGAAAGCAATTGCGGATAAAAAATTTACAATTGAACAATTACATGCAACTTATTCATTGACTGATTTACAACTTAAAGCAATCGTGTTATGAAATGGCATCCATCTTCAATCGGAAATTTAATGGCATCGCCAAGGAATAAAACCGAAGCATTATCGGAAGGGGCAAAAACTTACATCCGGGAAATTGCAAAGCAAAACTTTTATGGTTATAAATCGGAAATAAGAACCAAGCCAGTAATGAAAGGCATTGATCAAGAACTTGAATCAATTGCTTTGTTAAATGCCGTTAGATTTACCGATTACAAGAAAAACAATCTTCGGGTTGAAACTGAATACTTATCCGGGGAATGCGATATAATAACCGAAGATTCAATCATTGATGTAAAAACATCCTGGAGTTTGGAAACATTTCCGGCATTTGGTTCCGAAGCGCATAACTCAAAATATGAGTGGCAAGGGGTTGCTTACATGCTGTTATATGATAAGCCATTATTCGAGCTTGTTTATTGCATGATATCAACCGGCGATGATTTGCTTTCCGATTGGGATAATAAATCAATACACCATGTTGATCATATCGAACCGGCCAAAAGAATAACGGTTCTTAAATATGAACGCAATGTTGAGAAAGAAGAATTTATGAATGAGAAGTTAGTACATGCTTCGATGTTTTATGCGATGTGTATCGCTGAATTAAATGATAAATAAGATGAAACAAACAGCAGTAGAATGGTTAATAGAGCAATTACCTACCATAGATAAATATGACCCTTATTATGCAGTAGTAATTCTTTTTTTATCATATAGACTATATTGGTATAGGAAGTTTTATAAATCACAAATGAACTTAAATGAGTGGAAAGA
>Ga0209400_1000533_pt1 | contig 33302 bp, 57 predicted proteins | sample M_130807_EF_Meta_FD_187313 | JGI IMG/M metagenome (GOLD analysis project Ga0209400, IMG submission 187313) | Freshwater microbial communities from Lake Montjoie, Canada to study carbon cycling - M_130807_EF_MetaG (SPAdes) (version 2) | ecosystem: Environmental > Aquatic > Freshwater > Lake... | reverse complement strand
AGTGTGGAGAACATTGGCTTTGGGCATGGCCAAAAGTTTTCCAGTTGTAGCGGATCATCACGAACATCAAGGATTTTGCCCATTGATTTAGATAACCATAGGACTTGACCGCTAGTTTTATCCCATATTTCATAGATAACGGCTTCGTGTGAACCTTCGCCCATCTTTTCAGCAAAGGTTTTAGAACTCTCAGGTTTGGTATCAAGCGGAATCTTGCCGCCTAAATCTTCACCAAATCGTTCAACAAGGGCAGGTCTACCCATATATACTTTACGCCATACTGCTGTGACTTCTTCCCATGTACGGGCAACGGTTAAACCAAAGTCACGCCAATGAACATAATCTACAGGAGCACATTCGTATTCGATACGCTCTTGATTCTCACGGTGAATACCGCCTTCGGTTTCGGCTTCGTCAATATCTTCTGTAATCTGATAGCCATCATCGGGAGCACCTTCAGCTTCATCAGCCATTTCACCGACAATGTGTGGCTCATAACGAACCCAAGCCGTGCCACGACCACCTAAAAGACGGTCTTGGACAGTTTGTTTCATAGCACTAGCGTAGTCACCATAATGCTCAATTTCGTACTCTAATGCTCTTTCAAGCATCATAGACGCTACTCTGCCAATAGGATCGTTATCTCTGAACCTGCGTGAAATGTCAGGTCTAGGTAAGCGAGCAAATACAGCAGGGGTTATGGTCTGTACATTAGACCAAAGGATATTGAATTTAGCGTTAGGATTGTTGCGACTGCGTTGGTCATCACGATACCGTTTGACAATCTTGTCGGCTCTACCTTCCCATTCCTTGAATGTACGCTCGTACTGGGCAATGCAGTTATACCAATCTTGGTATGTGTGATCCATATAAATCCTTAAGTAAAGTTACCTACAGCCAATACAGATGCACCAGCACCAGTAGTAATCTTCCATGCACCGCTTACGGATACAGCACCAATTTCTATGTCATATACGCCAATTGGGGTATTTGCCGCCATGATTGGGTAAGAAGTTGCATTGTCTAATAAGGCTACAGTAGAAGATGCCGCTGTGCTTACAGTAATGATTAAACGCATTAAAGTATCACCAGCCGCTCCTGTAACGCCTAAAACTTGAGCAGTTTGTGATGCGGCTACGGTTTCGTAGAATGTTCCAAATGGTTGATTAACGCCTGACATAATTAAATCCTTCTAATGGTTGATTTGGGGGTTTGTTTCCATAATTCATCAAGACTTACATCAGTTTGCCCGACATGAAGTCCTTTAATTCTTGTATCTTTGAGGATAGGGCTGTCCTCATCTTTCCATACAATTGAGAGATAGCGGAACGCATCCGCTGAGTGGCTTGTCCAATCGTGCTTTGGGCGATCCCTAAATACTTTTTTATCATCATCCCACTCTCGTTGATATTGTCGTAAACACTCAATGCCTTCTTCGCATCTATTATCAAACCAACAGCGAGTTAATGCAAGTCGTGTTGCTTGGATTCCGTCTTGTAATGACAGATTTGGAACGATTTTTAGATGTTTTATGTCGATTTGTGCAGAAAATTGCTCGATTATGCTCTTACCACCGCTTGCCATAGTTTTTGCTCTAGCGTCATGCGGCAGGTAATGATAGCCATATTTGTATCCAAACTCATCTTCTTTTTGTGCCAATAAACCTGTGTAATAAGGCACAGCTTGACCATTGCTAGAATGATGGTCTAGAACCCGTATCTCCCCATAAACCACCTGAAACCACCATATTGAAGTGGAATCATTAAAGCCCAAATCCCAAGCAGTATGGCAAGGGAACATAGGGTCATAGTCAACAGTAGTAATCCGTTCCATATCCGTGATCCTACGCATTTCTTGACCATAAAACGCTCCTAATATAGCCGCTTCAAATGAGCATAAGAACTCTTGTTCATACTGGTTATCAGACATGGTGGCTTTAGCATCGTCTAATTCTGATTGCGGCAAAAGCATAGTTTGATCTGCCCGTAGCACTTTTACATACCAATTGGGCTTTTTAGTGGCTTCGTTGTAGATGTCATAAAAAGCGTTATGGCCTTTCGGTGTCCCAATAAATGTGGCCCAACCCAATCTATCAGCTAAAAGTGGACGGATAATTTCACCCCATACGGATGGTTTCATATCGGCCATTTCGTCTAAAACTACACCATCAAGGAAGTTTCCACGAAGTGCGTCAGGATTATCAGCACCAAATAGCCTGATTCTTGCCCCGTTTATCAATTCAACCCATAGTTCAGATTGGTTGGCTTTAACCATTACAGGCTCGGAAAATCGTTCAAGGTATCGCCAAGCAACTGATTTGGCCTGTGAGTAAAAAGGGGCGATGTAGGCGTATTGGGCGTGTTTTTTATTTTCTAGCAGGGCTTTGACTATGAGATCGTTGATACAGGCCACAGTCTTGCCACAACGCCTGTGGGCTACGATTACTGCCCAGCGTTGGTTACGGTCATGAAAATCTTCAAAAACGCTTCTAGGGCGGTATTTTAGCTTTATATCGCTATTCATCTGCCCATGAGATTCTTAAATCGCCACCGTTTACGCCTGTCATTTCATTAACTTGGGTTTCTTTCCATCTTGCCCGTGTTTTTAACCAAAAGATTGCGGCCGCAGTATTACCTTTTTTAGCTTGATTAAACAAAGTGCCAGCAATAGCGGCATTAGCATCAATACGGCCTTCGTCTAATTCATTTTTGTAATATTTGACCAGCGTATCGGCACTAATTTTTAAGCGTGTGGCTATATCTTCATGAGGACAGCCTAAAGCAGACAAGCGTTTTACCTGTTCTTGGGTGTCTTTTGTAGGTTTATGGGGCGGTCTGCCTTTTTCAGCCATTTTTATAACTCCGTTTTAATCCCAATAATTGTTAAATGCTTTTAGAGGGTAGAACACTAAGCTATTTCTATAACCCCCTTCTGCAATTGGTCTGATAGGGGTTACTCCGTGAACATTACGCCAAGCAGGGTAAACGAGCATAGAGTTATCCCTACTATCTACGGTTGCTCCGTAATCAGGAACAGTTGTATTTCCACCTTTAGCGTTTACTTTCTTAGCAATAATGACATTTACGCATCCTTCAAGGTTTCCTGCATCCCGATGAAAAGGGGCTGGAATATTGAAATTGCTAATGCTTGAAGTAAATAATTCACCAAATCTAAATTTAGGTGGCACTTTTTCGGTAATGATGCGTTTTTGCTGTTCATAGATTTCAGGGGTAATCTCTTGAATCAGTTTTTCAGATTCTTTACAAAGCATATACATGGCTTTTATAAAAGTTTGGGCTGTCTTTACCTGATGAACGCTTGAAATTGCTGGGTATGGGCGTTTCATATGCGGTTTGGGTGGACAGCTTCCTAAAATGGTGCTGTATTGTTTGACTTCAAACTGACTATCCCGTAGGCCGCTTGACCTTCTCATTTCGCTTTTAGGCACTCGATCGCTTAGTAGTTCAGCATTAGCCACATCTGCAAGCTGTTTAAGCCGCCCTGTAAGCTCTTTAATGTAAAAGCCTACTGCTACCCCATCCGCAGTAAAAAGCGTATCTTCTGTGATGTTTGGCTCAATATCACCGCATATATCACCGATCTTTACGCTGTGATCTAGCTTGACTAATTCGACTATTTTCATTGCGTGCAATACACATTCGTACAAGCTGGAAACCATGATTTTTGCCATGTATCGTAATCACGGCTGACAAATTTGCCTGTATTGCCTACTGGGGCTATTTTGTAGTCTTTTTGCAGTTTTTCAACGATTGCCCAAAATCTAGGCAAACTAGGGTCAATATCGAAACTCCATTCGAACACCAGTTTTTTGAAGATATGTTCATAATTTTCAAGAATGAGCATTTCAGCCCCTTCTATATCCATCTTGCAACAATCAAAGTTTTTAGCTTCTTCATTGAAATTTAGGCATGGCACTTTAATGCCTTTGTTATTCCATTTTTTGATGATGGAGTTACGCCATACATTGTTGTTGTTGCCAATGAACAGAATAATTTCTTTGGTGTCGTTATGGACTAATGCGGCCTGTTTTACAGTTGCTTTAAAACCGTTTAATTTAAGGTTTTTTTCTAGCATTTCGCAATTAAACGGGTCAGGCTCATATACCGTGACATTTGCTCCTTTAGAGCAAGCTAAAAGGGTAAAAGCCCCTACATTACCGCCACAATCCATCCAATTTTCATCAGGCAGGATTTTGAACCCTTTTTTTTGATAGGTATCGTTGCCGATGACTTCCTCAAAAGTCTTTTGATCAGAAAAACCTTCACGGTAATAGTATTTAATCCCCTTGGATTCGCCCTGTTTGAGAATCATAACTTGTTCTTTTCGGCTTTTAAGTAGTTCATAAGCATCATGCCTACATAAGCTTTTTCATCACGCCAAAATTTAACCAGCTCAAACGCTTCATCGTAGTGTTCAGGCTCAAATTCGATTTGAATAGCTTTTCTTACGCCATTTGCCATATCTGATAGTTGCTGGCTAACATCTTCTTCATCAAGGATTCCGTAATCAACTTCGGCTGTGAAATTTAGCTCAGAAATATCAAAACCTAAAACATCAATATCAAAATTTTCTTCTTGCAAATCGGTGATCTCTAGCTTAAGTAAATCATTATCCCAACCAGCGTTTAATGCTAATTTGTTGTCAGCGATGATATAAGCCTTCTTTTGGCTTTTAGTCATATCTGAACAATCAATAGTGGGTATTTTTTCTAAGCCTAGTTTTTGGGCGGCTAATAAACGGCCATGACCAGCTATGATTCCCATTCCATCGACTAAAATTGGATTGCGAAAACCAAATTCTTTAATGCTTGCGGCAATTTGTGCGACTTGTTGATCGCTATGGGTACGGCTGTTATTTGCGTAAGGAATTAACTTATCAACAGCGACTTCTTTTATTTGCATATTTAACCAAGTAGTTAGTTAATGATGCTTAAGTATAACTTATTTAATTTCTTTATCCAAGTCTTTAAGTTTATTGGCGATTAGCTTTCTACGGTCTAAACGCTGTTGTTGGTTCTTTTCTAGCGTAGATTGTTTATGCTCACGCAATAAAGCGTTACCTTTAGGGTATTTATGGTTCATGTGTTGCATTACATATCCTTCATTGCGTCAGAAATCATTTGTCTGCGTGGCTTTGCAGTCTTAGCAGATTCTTTAAAATCTTGGGCGGTTGGGGCATTTTTACTGCCAACTTTGTTCATTTTCTCGCCCGAACCCTGCTTGATCCGTTCCTGCTTGGCATGAATATTGGCGTAAAGACCGTTTTTCACGCTTTTTCTTCCACATACTTAGCGTAAGCATCTTCTAACTTAGCTTTGCGTTCACCTTTGGCGTTTTCACGCTCAACATTAAGGGCGATAGCTACGGCTTGCTTTTTAGGGCGACCAGCTTTTTCTTCAGCTTTAATGTTTTTGCCGACTGATGCGGCTGATCCTGATTTATCCAACGGCATGATTATTCCTTAATCAAATGATTTTCTGTACATCAAACTAACACCGCCAGCACCCATTGGCTGACCCATAAACTGTGATTTGTTAGGGTAATAACCAGCAGTAATACTTTGGTCAGGCCCACCGTAACTAAGATCAACACCATTAATTACCGCAGGAATGTTGTATCTATTGTTGCCAAATCTTTGTCCTGATACACCTACTGATAAGTTGTTACCTGCTTCATTAGGATCAAACTGATAACCTAAACGACCTTGCATCAAAGTACCAGCTTTGCCAACATCCATTGCCCTACCGCCAACATCTATTTTACGCAATAAATCTGCAAGTTTTAAACTTTCACTTCCTTCACCTTCGGGCAAATTAAAAGTTTTAGGATTTAAAAAATCCATGATTAAGCCTTAAATTTAAGTAAGTAAATGGTTGTGTCAATCTCTTGGGCGATATTGTCAATCAATTGCACAATTTCTGAATCTTGTGGCAAGTCTTGGCGAGCATCTTTTACAAAAGATTGTAGGGATTGTAGGTATGCCAGCGGTTCTTTAGGCTGGTGGTATGTGCTTGGGAACTGGGTAATCTGCCCATAAATGCCGAAATAACACTCGGCTAATTGATCGGTCAGATCGATAATATTTTTATAAAAATGGCCGAGTGTCTTATGTTTAGCGTAGGACTTGGTAGCCCAATGGAAAAAGTGGGTGTTTGTGCCCGAATGTAGCAATGTTGCTAAAAATAATGCCATCGACTTTTCCATGAAACGCTCCTTTTAGTGTATTTTATAACACTTTTTTGATTACTCCTAGTGCTCTTAATGCGGCATCTACACTATCTACACGACTGATTGGGCCACCTTTCCACTTGCCCATAAAGTCTAATTGGTCAGGTGTGAACTTGGCTTTTGAATCTTTTTTAATTTCCATGAGCATAGTTTCACCAGCAAAGCCAACAAGTAAGTCAGGGCATCCATGTTTCATAGCGGCAAGTGACACTACAGTAGCACCAGCTTGTCTTAATGCCGCCACTATTTCTTTATGGTTACTATCAATTCGTGCGTATGTCATTGATTTTCAATTAAAATAGATTAGTATCAGCTAACTTTACCATTATAAAGGTTATAAATGGGCGGCTATTATCTAACGGATGAACAATTTATAGATGAATGGAACAAGATAGGATCACCATTATCTTTTGCCAAAATCCATGCAATGTCGGAAAGAGCAGTATATAACCGCAGACGGTCAATAGAAACAAGACTTCAAATACCCCTTCCTAGCTTTAAAGATCAACGAGTAAACGATTACAAGAAAACAGAACAGACAGTAGGGAATACCCGTAGGGGTATGGATTTAGAAAAAGGTCGCATTATTGTATTTTCTGATGCTCACTTTTGGCCTGACCAAACTACTACCGCATTTAAAGCGTTGTTAGAAATGATTAAGGAATACAAGCCTAATGCCATTGTCTGTAATGGGGATGCCCTAGATGGGGCTTCAATTAGCCGTTTTCCTAGAGGTGATTGGGACAAAATACCAACCGTTAAAGAAGAACTTGAAGCTTGTCAATACTTTTTAGGTGAAATTGAAGCCTTAGCTAAGGGTGCTAAGTTATATTGGCCGTTGGGTAATCATGACGCTAGGCTTGAAATGCGGATCATAGAGAACCTTCCAGCCTTTGAGGGTATGAGGGGTACAACTCTTAAAGAATACTTCCCTGCGTGGCTTCCTTGCTGGTCATTTTGGGTCAATGAAGATACTTGTATCAAGCACCGCTGGAAAGGTGGTTTTAGTGCTGGTCGTGCCAATTCCTTAAATTCAGGGGTCAATATGATTACAGGCCATACGCACCATCTGTCCTGTATGCCAGTAGGAGATTACAACGGCACTCGTTGGGGTGTCCAAACAGGCACTTTAGCCGATATTAATGGTCAGCAATTTGCCTACACAGAAGATACTCCAAAGGATTGGAATAGCGGATTTGTAATGCTTTCCTTTGAAAGAAACCGTCTTTTACAGCCTGAGATGGTTCGGGTTTGGGGCGAGGATGAAGTCGAGTTTCGTGGGAAAATACACGGTGTATGAAGCTCAATCCTGAAGTTATCCGTAATGCGTATGCCAGCCTAAGCTGTCTTTATCCATTTACTAAATGGAAAATGCCTTTACCTGAAGAAGTAGAATTTTCAATTGTTCCCGATAAAGATGCTATGGGAACTTATACATACGATACAGGCGGTGACTATGAACACTCTATTACGATTTCTTCTGCTCGCTGTGGGCATTATTACACTATGCTCACAACTTTGGCACATGAAATGGTTCACATGAGTTTTCATCGTTTAAAGGGTGACAAATGGTTACATCATTCCGCAGAGTTTCGTAGGCGGTGCAAAATTGTAGCGTTTGAAATGGGATTTGACGGATTGGAACTTTGAGCCGCAAATCTAAGAAATACGGCTCAAGGTTGCAAAAGGTTGCAAAAGGTAACCTTTACTTACCAAACTTGTAAAAGTCTTTCATAGTAGACAACACGCAGTTATACCAAAATTCATACATCTGCTTGGTGCGGTCTGCCAATTCTTCATACTTTTTAATTTGCTCATCAAATGTAAACATAGCAATCTCCTGTTAAATGTTGCATTGCACCATTTTACATTATTTAGCCATGATGTAAAGACCGACATTAGAAAATGCGTAGCCTGTATATACAACTGCCATAGGCATATTGCCCTTAAATCCTTGTTCTAACCCGATGTATAGGTAGATAAGACCAGTAAGAATGATTAACCAACTACTCACTTAATAAGACTTTCCGTTTTCTCCAGCAACTGTTCTTCCGTGATTCCGTATTCTTGCTCGAACCGTTTACGACCCATTCCGTGAATACTGGTATTTGATCCTCGATGGTGGTAGGTACAGAGCGGAATAACAGGCGACTTGCTTCTAACGCCACCTCGTCTAATGTGATGCAATTCTGCTGGCGTTCCCTCATTGCCTTGATGCCTACATAATGAGCATCCCAATTCAGCAATTTTTCGGTATTTTTCTTTTTCATGCTTAGTGGCCATTGATGTGGTCTACGGTCATTTGTTCTAGCTTTTCCGCAGATTCAGCAATGTCTACGCTGATTTCTAACATTTGGGTATAGTCTTTGCGGTTTAGGGCATCGTCATACATTTTGCAAAGTAATTTGAGGATTAAAAATTCTTCGGTTAGTTTTAACATTATTTCAATATCCGATCTTGATTGCGGTTAGATACTTCTAGGGTTTGCCATGTAGCGTGTCTTAAACGGGCGGCTTCCAATTCCCACTTGAGTTTTTCTGCGTTTTCTGTAGCCGTGCCAATAGAATTGCATAAATCTTGGTATTCTTGGCTGGCGTAGGCTTCACGCTCTTGTGCTCCGATGGTTTGTTCACCTGACTTCTTCATCATAATGGATTTGAGTGAACTCTTAAAAGTTTCTAGCTGGGCTAATTCGCCTTTAGCTTGTGCGTACTTACCTGCGTTTTCAAGAATAAAGTCTATACATTTATTGGGGTCTATCTCTCTCATTTTCCTAGTCTTTTCTTTATCAGCATCTTCATGCGTTCTTCTTTGTCAGGGTATTGGGCCAACAATCTAACAACTTCAGGCCAACCCCTGCGTTTTGCTACTGCGATATACCACTCAACTAAATAATTATCAGAGTTGTTCTTCAAGTTGCTTTATTTTCTGACTAATTCTTGCCCGTAATTGTTGCCAACCTTCACCAGCATAGGGAGTAACCCCTACTTCTTGTGCTTTTTTAAGTGTTAGTTCTTCTGTAGCGTAAAACGGCAATTCAGGTTTCTTTAAAGGTTCGATGTCAATTTCATCAGTCCACCGTTGAGCGTTTAAAAATGACGCAGGGTATGGGATGTAATCTTTAGCCGTTTCCTTGATCTTCCAGTATTTAAGGTAATTAGGCATAGCTTCAAGACATTCTGCTTGCTCCGTAGGGGTTAGCTTATTCCAAGCCTTTTCAGCGTCTTTACGAGCCATTTTACGGGGATATAAACCATAAAAAACAGCAAAGGTCATTGTGATTTCTCGCTTATTAAACTGCTTACTTGTGAAGTTATTTTGGTGATGTATTCAATGTCGTTTAAAGATAGCTGACCCATCAATTGCAATATCTTCATTACGGCAATGTCGTTATCAAGCGGCTGGGGTTTAACTAAAGTTTCAATCATTTTTTGGTAGTAGCTTTTTTGCTTTTATCAGGTCTAACTGCGTATTCATCAACTGCTGCGGTAAGCAAAGCGACCATCCCCCATTGGACAAGGACTTCAAGTCCTTTTTTGTCAAAGATAACTTCAGCGTTAGCCGATCCATCTTTATTCTCTTTCAGTATCTTTACTTGTATCTTCATTGTTTGCAAACTTTAGAATAGGTTTATCAAGTGCCAGTTTAGCCAGTTCAATGTATCTATCAACTTCTAGTCTATCTTCCCCACCAATAGATGCTTGACTGTGTGCAATGGGTTTACCCATATCATCGTAATACACTTCACGAATTTCAAAGTAATCCTCATATGGACTACTCATATTTACCAAACGTAAATTCCAAGTCATGTTTTTACCCAATAAAGAATTATGAACAAAAGTAGCATTACCGCACCAAGTATGGCAAAGATTCCAACAGAGAAAATTAACATTAAGTTTTCCATATTGTGAGTATAGTTAAGCAAACTTAATGTTAATAATTATTTTATTTAATTGTGGTAAAAACGCAACATTAATATTCAATTCCAGCTTCATCCATCATGCTGGTTTGAATATTAATTGCATTAGTAAAAATTCCATTTAAAGCGTGTTTAGCAGTCCATTTGTTAAATTCATCTGTTTGGGTATAGTCCCTAACTAAACGTAACAAAGCAAAAAGCTCATCAAAATTGTTGTATGCGTTGATGATGGCCCATTCCATGTTGTTTGCTTTGCGTTCTGCTAATTGCAATTTAGTAAGCGGCTTTTGTTTTTTTACAATTGTTTTTTTTGCTGTCATTTTTATCTTTCAAAAAGAAATAGCCCCCGTAGGGGCTTATTGTTAATCGGCTCTGCAATTCCACCAAGCTTCGATACCGTGGTCTTTTAATACGCCAGCAAAAGCACTAGCACCCTGTTCCAAAATATTCATACATTGCGTGCCATTGCCAGTGCAACGCCAAATTTGCCAGCCTTTTTGCCAATGTTTGCTACCTATGCCGTTTTTTTTGCACCAGTTAACAAATGGGCTACGGCCATTAGGAATTTCTACCCATGCAAATCCGCAATAGTTATCTTCACCATGCTTTTCTTCCCAATCATTTTCAGCTTTGCGGCCAGCGGCTAAAGCTTCGTTATAAATCGCTTGAAAGTCTTGTGTTGGTTTTTTTGATGCCATTTTTGAAACTCCTTATCTATCTCACTCGGATTGAGTAAAACAATTATAGTTAAGCTAGCTTAATAATGTAAAGCTTTATTTTTGTATATTTTATAAGGAAAACCCTTAGTGTTGTATTTTTGTCAGGATTGCAAGATTCAAGGGCATAGCTATCCCTACTATGAGGAATAGCTTGTCAGTCTTGCTTAGTTCTGAGGTTTATATATTGCTTCGATGTCTTAGGCGTGTCTAGGTCTGTCTTTATCACTCATCGGTCTATCCATACAGGACGGTTCTCTTAGGTAGCCAAGCAATAACGGCTAAATGAGGGTGCATTGCACCTAGTAGTTTCTAGAGTATTTACAGCCTTTACCGTTGCAACACGCTTGAGAACGGGCTAGGCAGAAATAGAAAAACCCCTTAAGGTTGCTCTAAGTTGAACCCGCTTTAGAAAAGACCAGCCAGCCTTTCAAAAACGCTCAAAGCAACCCTAAAGGGTCTAGCTGGTTAAAACAAAACAGGGTTCAATCTGCCCAGCAATTATACCCCAACTCTTTCAAAATTAAAATCTCCGTGAAAACCAAAAGTTTTAATATTGGACAATTCACGCTCAAAGCTGAAATAACGGGCTATTTCTTCAGGTGCAAACTTGATACTTTGAATTTCTAAAAAATCCTTGTTTGCATGGCAAATTTGGTCATCTTCATTTTCATTTGTATATACAAACTCAGGGCTGGCGGTTAATTCACAAAGCCGCTTTGAGCGTAGGCTAAAGCCACCATTGCCTACCCGTCTACCTTCCTTATGCCACGGCCATACCGCTCCAATGTAGTCATAATTTAAAAATTGGTCATTCCAAGCGTCAGGATTGATAATGAACCCATCCCATTGAACTATTAAAACAAAGTCCGTATAGACTTGTTTATACAATTCCTGAAGGATAAATTTGCTATACGCTTGGCGGCTATTGATTTTGGGGTCATTTATAAAGATTTCACCGCCAAAATTAAAGTATTTTTTGCACCTGTCCATCGCTTTTATAGCTTTGTCAGGCTGTGCCGAATCAATACAGCACAAGGTAATGTTATTCAAGTTCAGGCCAAATTAATTTATAAGTTGTTGGAAATAGGCTTTTACGGGTGATTAAACCGTGGCTTTCTTTTTCTAAAGTTGCCGCCAAAATCATCAATTTGTCATGCGGAATATCGCCATTTTTCCACATAGATACGGCCGCAACAGATGTTCCTACCAGCTTGCTGATACGGGTAGGGCCACCAAGAAGTTTAATTATTGCTGTTGCGTTCATAAGCTATCTTAACATTTTTACAACATATTTGCAAATAGTTGTTGCTTTATAAATTAAGCTGGCTTAAAATTGTGGTACGGTATATGCCGTGTTAATAGGAGAACTCGTATGAGTGAGCAAGATCAAGACTTTCACAGCTTCCAACAACATTTGGAACGCATCTTTAAAGACCTCGAAGATGGGGTTTTCTTAACCGCAGACGAAATTGGTGACCTACGCTATGCGTGTGGACTACCCTCGCCTGTTAAACCAAACCCTGTATTAAAGGCAGTATTTGATGACTTTTCCAACATTTTTAGGAACTAACATGATTATTTCAGATAACAGTAAAGAATTTAAAATTGCCCCTGCTGGCAACCACATGGCTCGTTTGTACTCGGTCATTGACCTAGGGCATCAGGCTACCGAATGGGCTGGCGAAACCAAAATCATGCACAAGGTCGTATTGACTTGGGAGTTGCATGGTGATGACGATAGCGGTGCTCCATTAAAGACCGATGACGGAAAGCCGTTAATTGTGTCTAAGCGTTATACTGTCAGTCTTGGAGATCAGGCACGGTTGCGTCAAGACCTAGAAGCGTGGTCTAACAAGAAAATGACCGCAGAAGATAGAAAGAACTTTGACCTTAAGAACTTGTTAGGGAAATTCTGTATGGTCAATATTACCCATTCAGAAGATGGCCGTTACGCTAACATCAGCGGTATCAGCCCTGTACCAACAGCGTTGCGTAATGCCCAGCCTGAAGGTATTAACCCACCAGTTCATTTTTGGTTGGCAGAATTTGACCAAGCTAAATACGATGCGTTGCCAAAGTATTACAAAGAAAAGATTGCCGAATCATCTGAGTGGCGTGGTCAGAAAGAGCGTGAAAAGAACGCTCCTAAACTAGAAGATGACAACTTATCGGATATACCCTTTTGATGATAATTACTGAAAAGGTAGAGCAAAATGGTCATTGGTACACTACCCAAGGCACTCCAGCCTATACAACCATCGGCAAAACTGGCGAAAGACCGACAACACTCAGGGATGCCAAAAAACTTGGTTTATTGCCCTCAGTTACCACCATCATCAATGTCGCAAACAAAGGTGAAGGGTTACAGCGATGGCTTGCAGAACAGGCTATCCTTGCCGCACTTACACTACCTCGCCTAGAAAGGGAAGAAGAAGGGGTTTGGCTATCTAGGGTAATGAAAGATAGTAAGGCCACAGGCAGGGAAGCGGCAGAGCGTGGTACGGCTATTCATAACATTATTGAAAGCTACTTTGAACAAGTGTATATGCCTGAAAAGCCAGCTTATCTTGATGAGATTGACAAGGTACTTAAAGATGCCTTTGGAGAGCAACCGTGGCTTGCAGAGAAGTCTTTTGGGCATCCGCTAGGGTTTGGTGGCAAATGCGATTTAATGGCTAAACCCATCAACGGAAAGGGTACAGGTTTTATAGTAGATTTTAAGACTAAGACCACCGATCTTGATAAAATTGATGTATGGTTCGAACATGAACTACAGTTAGCGGCATATCGTGAAGGCCTAAACTTGCCCAATGCTCGCTGTGCCATCGTATTTGTCAATGGCATGACTAACCAAGTAAAATTAATAGAAGTGGAAGAACCCCAGCTTCAAAAGGGCTGGGAGTGCTTTCAGCATTTATTAAGGTTTTACCAAGTAAAAAACAATTTGTAATCATGGGGGAAAGCATCACGGAGCGAGTACCCCACCTTATTAGGGCGTTAAGCCGCCATAACAGGATGCAGTAAGTTAGGGTTTTTGCGGCTTTCAACCTAACAGTTATCAACTGCCAAATGTTGCCCTGTTGCATTTTTACAAAAATAAGGGTTTTCCTTATAAATAAACTTTGTAAAGTTAAGCCAACTTAATAGATAATTGCATTACTTCATTGGGAAGTGAAAAAGGAGAAATAAATGAAAGACGGTCATTACATAGATTCAGTAACTTACGGCAATACTCAAATCGAATTGCGTGGTTACAACAACGAAATCTCTTACGCTTACATTGGTGACAACGACATTACCGAAATGGTTTATGAACTAGACCTTTGGGAAATAATCGAAAACAAAACAAAGGAATTAGCATGAAATATTTATACCTATTAGCACCACTAGCCCTAGTTGGTTGCAGTTCTTTTGAACCACCCAATGTCACGCTAGAAACCGATAAACAAGCGTTTCACATGACCCGTGCTCAAGTCATTCTTGGCATCAATGAATGTGAAGATGCTGGCACACGCCCTATTGTGATTACGGCAAAGCGTAAGATTAACGGTGTTACCACAGATGTTCCAGTAGAAGTTACTTGCAACCCACGCTACAAAATATTTCACTAGGAGATTGATATGAGAGATTTTATCTTAGGCGGTTTGATGGCCATCTTTATTTGCGTCATTATTTTTGGCACTAATTACTTAATGCACGGTAATGCAATATGATTGAAGTAGTTTTATCCAACACCCAAATAATGATGGCCGCTCAAGTTGGTGTATTGCGGCATCTGCAATTTTTAAAGCGTAACGCTAGGCCAATGTACGGGCTTGATGTTAATACTGATTGGAAACTTCAAATAGAGGGTGCTTTATCAGAATACGCTTTAGCAAAGCATTTGGGTGTTTATTGGGAAGGTGTTGGATATCCTGACGCTGACGATGTAGGGAAAGAAGATGTAAGAACTACAGAGTACGATGACGGGCATTTAATACTGCACCACCGTGATAAAGACAATAAGAATTACTGGCTTTTAACGGGTAAAAATGGGCATTACAAAATACGGGGTTTTATTTTAGGCAAGAACGGTAAACAGCAAAAATATTGGCAAAAACGGGAAGTAAAAGGCCGTGACCGTTCAGCTTTTTTTATACCGCAATCTGACCTACAAATGTTTTAAGCGATTTGACGGCCGTTTTTAAGGTCGGTAAGGGTAAGACCACCCGTGTATTGAAAATGGGCTAATTCTTTGAATGTACGCCATTCTCCAGCCCATTCCAAACCAGCTTGTTTTCCTAATTCCCCGACTTTAGCCCATACAGGGTGAGAACCATCCCAGTCAGGCTTGCCGTTGACCATAGGTACGACATCAACAGCACAACGCCAGTTATGCCAAGAATCACCTGCTTTAGCATTAGTTACCACCTTTCCTGCCGTAGTCCTACCTTGTTCGTATAAAGCCTGTTGTGATTCATTATCACGGTATGTAGAGGTCACAAGCAAATCTATACCCTCTGCCTTGCATAACTCTATAAAACGCTCTACACGCTCTTTTGCAGGGGCTATCAAGTCATCAAGGCTTCGGCTGTTTATCATTTCTTTAAATTAGCCATAATGCGAGTACCAAATAAAAAACCAAAAGCAATGTTGGCGGCTTCTATGCCAATTCTTTGAATTTCAGGGGTAACCGATAAAAACAATGTACCAATACCTACGACAATGACAAACAATGCCCCTAAATAGCGACTAGATGCCCTCAAATCAATTACCCATTGGCTAGGTGTACCGTAAGGGTTATCTAACTGGGCAATGGCCTGTAGCTTGTTTATTTCGTTTTGGTCTAACTTAATTTGTTCATCTACAGAAATAGGTTTTACACCGCCAATAACCATTCCAATTAGGCTTTTAATGCCGTCTATGCCTACGGGGACTAAAGCACCAATAATGGTTTCTAAGATCATTTACTTGAAAAGTAGTGTGCTATAAAACCAACAATAGAACTAATACCTGATACCACCATCATTCCAACCCAAAATCCACCCCTGCCTTTGTTAGCTAAAGCAAGCAGTTCTTCCATGCCTTCTTCTAGCTTATCTACTTTGGCAGTAAGTTGGTCAACCTTTTCCCAAAGTTGACCGTATTTAACGGGGTCAATTTCAAACGACATAGCTTACTCGTAAAGAATGTTAATTGAGCCTGCATCAAAAGTATCTGTGCCGTTTACTGTAGTAATGCGAACACGGTCTAAAACTCCTGATAATGTTACAACAGAAGATGACAAGCAGGTTGTTGCAATGTTTGTTAAACCTATGTTTGCAGTCATTGACCAAATGTTTCCTGAAATTAAAGTTAATACTGCTTGTCCAACTCTAACAGCAGAAGAAGATTCATTATTTGTGAATAACACTAATCCACTTGTATATAGGTTACTTGTTGTTGCTACACCCAATCCAGTTGAAGAACCAGCATATCCTGAAGTTGTTACACTTCCAGAACCTATTTGAATTTGAACAATAGAAGAACCACTAGTAGAAACTCCATTAAACATTACAGTTACACGCTTTACCCAGCTAGGTATGCTAGTAAAATCAATAGAAGTGCCTGATGTAGAAGCCTGTGCAGTACCAGCAGTAATAACACTACTAGCCATTGAAGATACAACAGCACCAGTAATAGTAGGACTAGATAAATTAGCCGAAGTTAGGTTTGGTGAATCGCCTGAAATTGTAATTGCCATAATTAAGCCTTTTGTGTAGGTTCAGCAGGTGTTTCTACTTCAACAGGTGTTTCAACAACAGTTTCAGCCGCTACTGCGGCATCATAAATAACTTGTTCTTCTGCTGTATATTCAATTTGAGTAGTTTCGCCTGTTTGGACATTTACTTCAATTCTGTGTGTCATGATTAACCTTCGTAAAGAATATTGATAGAACCTGCGTCAAATGTATCTGTGCCGTTTACTGTGGTGATACGCACTCTGTCTAAAGTGCCACCAAGAGTAGAAGAAACGCCCCCGCTAAATTGAGTGGCGGCAGATGTAACTAAAGATAAAACACCAGAAGATGTCCATGTGTTGCTATTTTGTAAACACAACATAATGTTTCCATTACTTACAGAAGTTGCAGCAAGTTGAGAAGTAAGAATTAATCCAGCAGTAGATGTTGATGATGAACCTGATGAGCTAAAAAAAGTAGCAGAAGAAGAATATCCTGATGTGCTTACACTTCCTGAGCCAATTTGTATTTGAATGTTTGAAGTTCCACTTGTAGAAACTCCATTAAACATTACAGTAATACGTTTGACCCAACTTGGTATAGAAGTAAAGTCAATACTTGTGCCGCTGGTAGAAGCTACCGCTGTTCCGCTAGTTATTACACCACCGCCAAAAGTACCAGTTGCAGTTAAGTTAGAAAGTGAAGTTGTACCAGTTGTTGTTACACCACTAGAACTAACAGTTAATTTAGTAGTTCCAGCACTTTGCAAGGCAAGATTACCGCTAGTATCAGAAGTAACTACTACTCCTGAAGTTGTATCTGCGTTAATTAAAGCTGTCATTATGCTAATTCCTCATCTGTTGGTTTAGCTAAAGTAGGGTGTTCCCACTTAGCAATGTAATCTCCCTTACCATCGCTGTTGTTTTGAATAATAATGCCATGTAAAAACCAAGGCTCATTTGGAATTTCTGGGTACAACGCTTGAATTTTTTCAACAAGTGTCATTATGCAGTCCTCACTAAATAAGCACCAAAACTGGTAAGTAACGCAGTTCCATTAATAGTTGTTGACGTTGACGCTGTATAGTCAAAAGAATACGCCCATAGCTCAAGATAATCTGTCGTACCATTCATATAAATTGGCGGTGGGTTATTTGCTACTGAAACTTCTCCACCATTACCCATAACTAAAGATGCAGAAGTAGACTTTACGGTTGCACCATTTTTATAAAGCAAATTATTTAAAAAATAAGACCTATTAAACGTACCTTGATAGTCAATAACACAGCAAACTTGATAATAACCAGCAACCGTTGGAGTAAATCTGTTAGACGCAAAATTATTATTTGTGTCATAAGATTCTGTGTCAAAAGTAACTAAAGTATTAGTATTATGAGTTAGGGTTTGACTTGTTGATTTATATGCACTAAAAGCTGGGCCTGTTCCTGCAAAAGTAGATGCAGTAGTAATAACTGTTCCTGTATTTGCAGGAAGCGTAATAGTATTAGTACCAGCTACGCTAGGTGCGGCTAATGTAATAGCCCCTGATGTATCGCCACTTATAATTACTGAACTCATAGAATCACCCATCTCCGCCCTGTTGGGACTGTTACTGAAATACCTGAATTAATCGTAATTGGCCCTACAGACATAGCATTTTTATTGGTGCTTAGTGTGTAGTTAGCCGTTACGGTTACACCGTTTTCTACAAATACTTGATCGCCACCTGCACCTGTAGCACCACCGCCAATTTGAGCCCAGTTACCGTATGTATATGAACCCACTACAGAAGCGTTACCGCTTGGAGTAGATAACATTGTATAAGTAAATGTTGTCGTTCCTGTAACAGTAATTACAAAAGTACCGCTATAGGCGGCAGGAGTAGTACCCGTGATATATACCGTATTTCCAGTAGATAAACCGTGTGCTGTAGCAGTTGTTAAGGTAGCTGTAGTAGTAACATAAGTAATGGTGCTAATTGTTGCACCTGCGTAAGATGTATACCCTTCATACTGCTTTAAAGTGGTATTAAAACGAATCATTCCACTTGCAGGTGTAGCAGGTCTTTGTGCGGTAGTTCCATTAGGTAGCTTTAAATTGTCTGTGCTATTCATGGTTAGACTGCTGTCAAGCGTAGTAGCACCTGCAACGTGGAGCGTACCTGCAATATCTACGTTTCCAGTAATAGACGGGTCATTTAACTGGGCAAGAGTAACGGCATCGGTTGATGCTAATCCATTAGCCAATCCTGTAATGCGATTAGCACCCATTTTTAAAGCACCAGTAGCGGTAGTTTGTCCGTCTGCCGCTAATGAACCAGTTAAGGCTGTAGCAATATCTGTAAGAGTGTTATTAGCCCATGTAGAACTAATAGTTGTGCCAGTTACTACTGGATTACCAGCAGGTAGGGTATATGTACCCGATCCGTTTCTACTCATTTAGTCATACCTCTTTCAGTTCCTTGAAGCAATAGTAATTTAGCTAAATCTTTTTGTTCTTGAGAAAATTTTGAATTAGCAACCATTTCAGGTTTATAACCTGCTCTCATCATTGCGGCTAATTGTTTTACATCATCTTTACGAATTTTAGTTGCACCAGCCCGTGATAGCATAGATGCGGCTTCAAAAGGTATAGCTACAGCAGGATGAGCCAATAAAGCACCGCCAGCAAAAATACCGCTTACTGGCCCTGTAGGGGTAAAACGACCTAAAAAACGCATTGCATTTTGCACATTACCGCCTTCAGCGGCTTTTTTAATTTCAGTTTGTTCAGCTTGTGTAAACAAACGCATACGCTTTGGATTTTCAGCTAATTTGCGTAATTCTCTAAACAATGCGTTTTCTTCGCCTGATTGGGTAAGCACATTGCGTTGAGTTTTTGCTTTTTCAAGCATAGCTTCAAAAATATCGCCTTTACTTAATTGAGCGTAAGTATCACGGGCTTCTTTCCATTTGTCTAATGCTTCTTTTGTGCCACCTGCTATTTTTTGTTCAGGCAAATTGGCCATGTAATAGTCAAAATCACCTTTTAACATAGAAGCAAATCTGCGTTCTTCAGGTTCATTTGACTTTTGTATAGTTGCAATCATTTTACGCAATGATTGAAGTTTTGTTAAATCTTTTGATGTAGTAGTGTCTTGCAAACGATCTAATACAGTTTGAATGCGTGGGAATAATTCACGGTCAAAACCTTCATTTTCAAGTTCACGAGCTACTTTGCCCATATCTTGACTAAATTTAGTTGAATTTATTTCAACTCCCATGTCTTTTGCTTCACCAAACAATTTCTTGGATTTAGCAAGCAATTCATCAGCACTTGGGGTTTCAGTTAATTTGCGACCAAGATTTAAACCAGTAGCAGTATTTAATGTAGATAATGTGCTTCCTACGATTGGCAAACCACCGCCAATAGCCATAGCTGTTTTAACTTTATTTGCTTTTTCTTTAGCAAATTCTTCAGGTGTCAAGCCTACTTCTTCAGGTGAAGTCATTGCTGTAGCACCACCAATTGCAGTACCTTTAGCTACATTTCGAACCAATTTTGAACTTGGAAGCATTTTTTGACCAAAACTAGGTAAAACACCAATAATGTCATCAGCAACTTTACTTGTTTGACCAGCATATTCAGCTACCTTTGGGGCAACCCTAGCGGCAGTAGTTTCTAAAAATGTAGGTGCTCCCACTTTTACAGGGGACATTAAATAAGGAGCAACTTCGCCAGCTATGCTACCACCTTGCAATATACGCTTACCAATGTTTCCAGCTTGTGCTTGAGTACCAGCTTCAATTTGATTAATGGTATTAACCATATTGTCGCCAGTTGTGCCACCACTTAAATATTTGTCATACGCTTGCACAAGTCCAGCAGGTAATTTAGCCGCACCAGTAGAAATATTGATTGGCAAAGCTGTAGTAGCGGTTAATGTGCGTCTTGCTAAATCTGTATAACCAGTAGGGGCAGAACCATAAGAAGAAGTGCTTAATGGGATGCCTTCAGGTGAATACTGTATATCTTCAGCACCTTGCGTAAACATATTGCCCTGTTCGGGCTGTGCCTGTGATAGACGCAAACGAGCGTTAGCCATAGCTAATGCTTTTTGCTGTTCTACTGTTATTTCCATAATGATTTCTCTGCTGGGGTCATTACAGCCCAAACCGCTGGGTCAACTCCAGCAGGCACTTTAGATGTTTGTTGCGGTGCGTTTGCTTTAGGAACAGCTACTGGCGTTGGAGCAAAAGTCCAATCTAAATTGGGTGCATAACGCTTGTAAATATTTTTTACTTGCTCTAATCCAGCCATACGGTCTGCAATAGGCAAACTTGCATTTGCAATATCGCCAGCGGCTTTTTGGTAAAGTTCTACATCTCGAACACCTTGTGGGCCTTCAAAGCGTGGTTGCAACATTACAAGTTTTGTACCCAAAATTTCTAATTGAGTATCAATTGGTGATGATGAGGTTGACTTTCCAAATGCACGATTAGCTTGTTTATATGCTTGGTCAAAATATCCAGCAGTAGCATTTGGCAATATTTGTTGAATTTCTTTAATTACTGGGTAGGCTTCATAAGAATTTTTAACATTTTTTTGCAATTCTTCTGCTTGAGTTCCAGCTATTTTTCTTTGTTCTTTAGGTGAAACACCAGCCATATTTATTTGTGGCGGAACAAGCAAATTGTTTGCATTTACAGGTTGCATTGTTACTGCATTTTGAGCGTAAGCAGGAGCATTGGAAGCAATAGATGTTTGTGGTGCATTTTGAACAGGGCTAGTTACAGCAGGCACATTATTCATAGGAACAGGGTTAACAGCAGGAGCATTAGAGCGACCACCACCACCAACAATAATTCCCTCATCTGCTAATCTAGCGGCATCAGCAGGGCTCATAGATTTAGGAATTCTTTGCAATACAAGAGTTGGATTATTTGGATCACGCAATTCAATTGCTGTACCAGTATCAATTTGCAATGGAGCACGGAATTTTTGACCGCCCGAAGCAACTTCTTTAACAGTACCATCAGGCATTGTCATGTAGCGTTTTTGACCTTCAGATAAATCAAATTCTTGTGGCAACATTTTCTTAAAGCCAATTTCTTGTAATTTAGGATTGTAGGCTTGTGCCGCAAAACTATATGCTTCCATAGGATTTTTAGGCAATAACTGATTAAATTGATTAAGTTCATCAGTATGTTGTGCTCGAATAGCTTTTGCTAAATCAATTTGTGCTTGTTCTGCTTTTTCAATACCTCTTTGACCAACATAAGTATTGGCTAAACTAGCTAAATTTTGGAATATGCTAGGTTTTACATAATGACCACTAATCATCTGACCTTGTGGCTGTTGCATACCTTGTTGCATCAACATTTCAGCCATTTTTTGCTGGCGTAAAATTTGTTGCTGTTGCAACATCTGTTCGGGAGTTAGTGTTCCAATATCAGCCATGATTATTCAATTCCTGATGAGCCTGAAGTTGCACCACTATCATAATTAGCGTATGGGTTTGACCAATTAGGCGTTTCTCTGCCACCCATTATTTCAGGTTTTGTTGGGTCTTTTTTACGCAACATCATTGCCAAAGCAAGTTGATTCATGCCAGCACCATTTTGCGTTTGACCAGCTTGACTTGCTAATTGACCTTGTTGTGCAAGTGCCGCTTGTTGATTGGCTTGTTGCTGACCAAAGTTTTGAAATACAGGTTGCAGTCCGCTAACATCCTGCATTGGTTGACCTTGAAGAATATATGGGTTCATAGTAGTCCGTAATCTACGACTTTATAGCCGTCATCTAAAGTTTTAACTGCATAAGGGTAGACTTGCTCTACTTCTTGAGCCATGTAGCCATAATGAACACCATGTCCAGCTAATTCGTGATCTTTAAACTCAGGTTTGTATTCGTAGCGATAAACAGTCAAACCGTTTTGTGCAATGCCAATTGGTTCAATGTTTTCTTTCATGCGGATGTCAGATGCCGCAATAATTCCAGCACCGCCAAGACTAAACATACCGCTTGTCATAGCGTTATTAGCGGCATTTTGAGCGTTAGATGCGGCTAAATTAGCGTTATAACCCATTTGTGTAGCACCCAAAATATCAGCACCAGCAGTATTCGCTTGCATAGCAGGGTTTACAAAAGTAGGGTTTTGCACTTGAGCACCTGAACGCACCGCATTAAGGGTATTGATTGGTTCATTGCGTTTATAAGCAAGTTCATTAAATCCTTGAGCACGGGCTGTATTACCTACGTTAAAACCTTGTGTAGTTGCGGCCGCAAGCAAATCATTTTCTTTTTGACTTTGCGTCATCATTGCTCTGTTATAGGCTTCTGAACCTACGGGAATACCCGAATTAGCTAATTGAGTGCTTAATGCTTCACGCCCTTGTTCAATTTGGGGCTTAAGGCGTTGCATATAAGCATCTTGATAGTTTTGGCTAGGATTAAAGCCAGTAGAAGGTAAAGAACTTGTATCAAAAGGTTTGTCAATCATATTTTCTACATAACTAAGACCTTTTTGACCTAATTCACCAGTACCAATACTTAATTTGTTTTGAATATCTAATAGTTTTTGTTGATCGGGAGCAAGTTTTTGAGTAGCGTTCCACATAGGATTGCCATATTTGTCCTCGCCCGACATATTGTATTCAACAGAACCATAAGGCGTGTATTGGTTTACACGATTGGCGGCAATATTAGCCCGTGCCGCATCTAAATTACCTGCCGCAGTTTCTTTTGCCGCACCTGCATAATCAGGTGGTGGCGGTGCAGAAGCCGACTTTCCCATATCTTTCTCCTAAAAACTTACATTTGTCTTTTGACATTACAAAAAACAACAAATCTCCAGTAGGAAAAACATCAAGTAATCGTGCTTGTTCCTCAAACCCCAATTTCTTGACAAATTCTACCGACTTGTCGTTACTACTTACCACAGGGGCAACAATTTTATCTACCCCTAATTGTATAAAAGGATAGTCAAAAATGGTAGCTAAATATTGCCGATTTAATCCTTTTTCGAGATAAATATGGCAAGTTACCGACTTTTTGTTGAAATCCTCATACCAAACTACTGCTTCTATTTCATCTGTTACCCATCCGATTGTGGTGGAATTTTCAGGTGTCCATACCATGTTTAACTTTTGGGCGATAAATGGCCCTAATAAGTCTTTATCAAAACATAGCAATTACAGTACGCCCCCAGTTTCCATTACATAATCGGTTGATGCCCAATGCAGTTCAATACCTTGCGATGCCACATTAATATTAATTGATCCAGCAAATCCTGTTCCCGTGACACCTTGCCAAAACTTAGTGGTAGTCAAAGTTCCACCCCAATTAGTGTCATCCCATAAAGATATGTCCCAAACACCCACATCTAATGTGGCTGGATTAAAGGCAACTTGATTAACTAATGGCTGGGTATCAAAATCGGTGCTAATACCGCATAAAACGGTCGGTAAGCCGTTATCTGTCTGTAGGATAGGGCGTACTAAGGTAAATCGTTTTAACTGCCCACGACTGTCAAAATAGCTATACGCTTGCTGTGCAGTTGCAGTAATGTTAGAACCGTTATCAGAAGGCTGACTATAAAACTGACCAACATAGCCATTAGCACCAAAGTAAATCTTGTTACTTCCTGAAACTTCCCAGCAAAGGGCATTTACGCCAGTAAATCTAGCCCATGACTTTGTAATCGTGTGCATGACATATTGTTCAAATCCTGTGCCAGTAGGAATGTTCAAAATGAGCATATTTTCACTAGCAAAGTAATTAATCTGCCAGCCAAATTCAGCATAAAAAGTAGTTGCCGCTTGGCTTACAGCGTAATAAATCTTGTCTGTCAGGTTAATACGAGGGTCTAATCGGGATGATTGCAAGGCGGCAGACATTGGTACTAGACCGTCTTGGGTTAGCAATAACAAGTCACCAGCAAATTTAAAGAAACAGCGTCTAGCAAAGGTTTGACCCATCTGCCATACACCGACTTCACTCCAAGCATTAGAATCGCTAGGGTTTGTACCCTTATAAACCATGACTTCACCCATACTGGTTACAAAAGCGGATAGGTCATCTACGCCATAACCAGCATCTAGTGTCCATGTACCCATTGCTTGCAGATAACCGCCTGAACGGGCAATAGCACCTAAATTAAAGTCTAGTGCCGTACCACCAATAGATTGCACAGGCAAATACCAAAATGTCATGCTGTCTTTTTGTACAAAAAACAGTCTGTTTTGGCACATATTAATGTTTACTAGGGTATTACTATTTACCCCTGCTATACCAATAACGGTATAAATACCCACCACAGTAGCATTTGCCGCTGGTGCGGTTGCCATTGTGTAAGTAAAAGTAGTTGTTCCAGTAACGGTAATGTAGTAAGTACCGTTGTAATTAGATTCTGTAGCACCGCTAATGCTGACCCGATTTCCTGTGGCAAGACCGTGAGCCGTAGCTGTTGTAACGGTAGCCGTTAGGTTTCCTGCTCCACCCCTAGTAATGGTACTAATTGACACGGCTGTGGCTGTAGTAGCCATCTTGTACCAGCGTGTGCCGTCATACAAAATAGCGGCATCTACTCCGTTTACGGCAATTAAAAACTGCCCACCAGCGGTAGTAATCATGCAATGCTGAAATTTACTGTTTCCTAAACCTGTAAAAACAGATGAAGCTACAGAAGTTGATGCGTTATAAATTACCCCGTTAGCAATGGCAAAAAGCGTATTTGTGCCGTCTGCATTGGCGTAATTCATCAAAGTCTGAACTTCGCCAGTAATCCCTGTAGATGCTTGTGAATAGCCTTTTCTAAGGGTTACATCGGTAGGCGTAGGAAAGAAATTGACCAACTGCACCGCATCTAACGGTTGCATTTCAGCCAAAGAATCCCTAGCGTTCCATCCCCCAATAGGGGCGGCTAAAGAAGTAGTTTTAGCGGTAAAGCGTTTAGCAACCGCCATAATTAGCTACCGTAGCCAGTATCAGGGATGTTTGCCCAGCCAATCAATACAGCACTTGGAGCAGGAGCAAAAGATAGGGTAGCTGATCCTTTGTCGTTAGCCTTAGCAACGCTTAGGTAACGATTGTAATCTTGTTGCAACGCAGTAGTATCAAATGACTTGATTTGAAAATATTTAAGTTTAGTCAACAACACCATTACGGTGTTATCTAATACAGTTGTATCGGTATCGGCTGTAAAGCTGTTCTTAACAACATTAGCGGCACTTCTAGCCCAACCTCTAGAACGGTATTCAAACCCTAGATATTCTTGGGTATTGTAGGGTGGCCATATCTGAAAAGTATTGCCTAAGATTCTCCAACGAACCCGTGGGCCTGTTGAGATATAACCCGATTTAAGCCATTGCCATTGTTGTGCATCTACAGGGCCAAGCATCTGCCAATGCTTAGTCTTATCCCAATGGGTATTGTCTGTAATGGTTTCGTAATCAGGCGGCAAGTCGTAAATAGTCTTACTGAAAGTTACAGAACCACCTACGCTGGTTGCTGAAGCTAACTGACTAGTATTCAGACTAGTTGAAGTTAAAACCTCATCAACATAAGTATCTTGGGGAATACTTGTTCCCACGATTGAATAAGTGTTGTCCAGCCCTGTAGTACTAGGAATGTTATCTAATAGATAAGAACCATTCGTAGTATTACAGGTCGTGGTTATTGCAGTTGTATAGAACCGATACTCAAGTTCTAAGGCTTGCCAATCATGCTCCTTAACCAAATCATATCCAGCACGGTTCATCAGGGCAAGAATCTGTTGCACATCTTGACTGGTGTTTCCTGCTACATAAGTTGGAACGGCTAAGTTTAGTTCAGCGGTGACTTGCTGTACTAATTCGAGCATGGTATATGACATTTTTAGGCTTCCTCTGTGGCTTCCGCTTTACGCTTACGGGGTTTCTTTTCACCAACAGCGGCAAGTATAGCGGTCATCTGATCTTGCATCTGAGCCAGCTTCGCATCTGTTTCAGCCTTTATTTTAGCAGTTTCTTCATTTTTTTTGGCAAGTTCTTCTTTTAAATTGTTAATTTCTTGCTCTCTTTTGTCAGTTTCTGCTGAAGCTGTAGCTAGATTTAAAAATGCCTTTGCCTTATCACGGAACGCATAGGGTGACATTCCTGCCGCCATACCAATACGCTGTAATTGCTGATCTGATGCGTTTGCTACCGCTTCTACCGTGTGAAACTTCATAGCACGGAGTTCTTCTGCCTGTGATTTAGATATTAAAGGCCATTCTGTCAATGGAGTTCCCTCGTATCCTTGATCGTCAGCACCAAGTTTGTTTTGATATGCCGCCCAATGTAGGGGAAAACGCTGTTTATGGCTTTCTAAGGCAAATGTATCAATTTCGGTCAAAGTATCGCCAGCAACGCAAATATGTACAAAATCAAACTCTTTGTATATTGGTCTGCCAGCTTCTGCGGAAGCATCATCCTGTTTTACTGGTCGCTTGTAGAAACGAACTTGTAATCGGGAATCTGCATTTTGCTCATCTGATGGTAAAGGCATTTTTAAATCTCCTAAGTAGTTAGGTAAAAGTTAAAAGAAAAAGGGGCTATCCTTTTGAGATAACCCCTCGTTTTTACTACAATTTAGCGTTTTAAGCTAATCAAACAGAAGCCTTGCTAAACCAGCCATAATCGCCTGATGCCATAGAAGCACCTGACAAGTATGTACCTGCACCCAAAGTTGCTTGGAATGTAGATGCGTTGATTACACAAGTAGCTGTTGATGTTCCAATTGCTACAGCGGCTTGTGCAAACACATAACGAAAGCCGTCAGAACCGAACACTTCAGCACCAGTAGGGCCAAATGTAGGGATTGCTGTACCAGCAGAGTTAGGGTTTGTATTAGCTACGTTGGCTAAATCAATGCCAGCTAAAGGGGTAATGGTATATGCCATGATATATTTTCCTTTCGAATCAATGGATTAAGTTGTCAAAACGCCTTGTAAGAAGCTGTTTGAGCAAGTTAAATTACCAGCCCAACCATACAACTTAACAATAGCATCTTGGTTGATCGATTGACGCTCGCCACCGATAGGAACGAAATTACGCTCTTTGTGTGGGCGTAGGAAAATGTAGTTTGTGTTTAGCAAATACATATATGTTGCGTTCTCTTGAGCACCGTAACCGCCACCCAAGATCACATCAGCAGACATACCGCCACCGTAGAACTTGAGGGAAGCAAAACCAGCCGCACCTTCTTCTACACCTGCAATACGCTGAATAGCCTGTAAAGACTGAACATAGTATGAGTAGAAAGTGTTACCAGCAACGATTGTGTCAACCTTATCAGTTCCACGAACGGATTTGATAGCGGCATCAGTCATTTTAGCTTGAATGTTTGCGTAACCAGTTACACCAGTTGTCGCTTGATTCTGCCAAAATGTCCAGTTTGCACGGTTAATACCACCGTATGTGCCTGATGTTGGGGAAGTGCTGACAGCGGCCGCAAGTCCTGTGATGTTCTTGCCACCATTGCCTGTTCCGTCACCATAAATATCGGTAGAAATACGGTTTAGCAAACGAGCTTCAGAAACTTGCATACGACCATCTAACAAGTCAATGATTTGCTCTTTGCTTGAGTTCTGCAACATTTCTAGACCACTCATTGTTACGCTATCAGCGTATTGGGTGATTGAAAATTGAGCCGCAGAGATTGGGCTATCAGGGGTGATGTTCAATACTTCATAGCCACTATAAGAGTTAGCATTGTTAGTATTTGGATCGTTGTACATGATTTCCTGAAGGATTACATTACCGCCAGAAAAAGGTTGCACATTCCCTTTAGCGTTCAAACGCTGTAGGATTGCATTGTTTTGTGTTAAGTTATCTGCCAATACTCCACTACGACTTTGAATGGTGGTAGCGATAATATCGGTAATTGCACTATTAGCAAATGCCATGATATTTCCTTTATAAAATTAAGTTAAACCCGACCACCCTCTACATCGGCTAAAGAAGCCAATAGTAAGGATCGTCTATCCTTTGCATCTCCCTTAGACACCTGACCGCTAGGAGTAACGGACTTTGGACTAACAGCAGTTGCTTTAGCTTTTGCTACTTGTTGTGCCTTAGATGCTTGAGTACTTGCCGATTTCAGGAGTTTTTCCTGTTCTAGCTTGTACGCTTCATCGTTCATACGCACAGCTTTTGCATAAGCCGTTTCTAGGTTTGGGGCTAAACCTCGCTCAAGTAATTGAGCCATATCTTCCCGTACCATTTCAAAGTGCGGAAACCGCTCTCTGTCACTACTTACTCGACTGATTTCTTGGGTCAATCGAGCATTTTCCTCTTGCTCCCGTATTGCCGACAGTTGCTGAACTTGTTGCTGGGTAGCTTGAAGTTGTTGCATTAACTGTTGTTGGTACGGGTCTACATACGCCTGTTCAGGCATTTGTAAGCTATCTGAATTTAATTGTATTCCATAATCTTGTGCAAGTCTATTAAAGGCTTGTATCTTTTGTTCGTAAGTTCCGTTGGCTAAAGTGTAATGTGCTCTACCTAAGTTATTAATCCATGCGGCAGGATGAATACCATGCTTTTGAAGTTCAGGAATAAAAGGCCCTATTGCATCGGTTAATTGCCGTGCATTGTCAGCTTCCGCTTTGTAGGTAGATACGCCTTTTTTGTATTCTGCTTCACGCTGGTTAGCGTATTCAGCAAACTTAACAAACTCAGCCTTATCTAACGGCTTGCCTTCCTGCATCTTGTCCCATACATCTCTATACTCTTTTTTCCAAGTAGTAGGGCGTTTTATTTCTGTTTCTTCATCAGCATCACTAGCTTCATTAGCCAGTTCAGGTTCTTGATTGGTATCGTCTTGGCTACTGGTTTCTTTGGCATTGCTTTTGAAACGACCTTTTTCGTCACGGTCGTTGCTTTCTTCAATGCTGGCTTCTTCTTCGGCTTGGATTGGATCGTCATTTACTTCAATCTCCTTTTCAACAGGGGGTTCTAAAGTGCCTTCTTCGGCTTGTTCTAATGCGGCTTCTAGCAATTCTCTGCGGTCTAATTCTTCTGCCATGATTAATCCTATCTGTAGTTAAGTTTGGAATATGCAATCTCAGCAATCTGCCGCTTGCGTTCTTGTTGCTCTTTTCTTGAAAATTCATGCACTTTTTGTTGAGTTGGCACATCATTACCCAATTCAACGCACCCATTACGCTTAAGGTTTTCCCTATGTTTGGAACGGGAAGATACCCAAGTGCCATCAGCCATAGATATATGCCCTTCAATGTCAGGAATAACCATTGGGGCTACCCTAGACTTCATAGCAACCTTGTCTTGCCAAGACGCTTTGGCGGCTTCCTCACCAATAGTCGGTGTCCACCATTCTAAAAAGAATTCTTCATCAGTTTTCTTGGTTTTTATGTGGTTTCCTTCGGAATATCCGCATTTCGGGCAGAGCATTACATTCTCCTTATGATTTCAGGTAATTGGTCATATTCACTTGGTCTAAGCAGACAAATACTGTCGTACCAACGGGCATTTTTCCACCGCCAGCAAACAAATTCTTCTTTAGGTAGCAAAACTACGCATTTCACGCCCAAAGCACCTGCTAAATGAGCAGTTCCTGTGTCTACAGTCACAATTCCCTTCATTGCCTTCATGTGACTAGCTGTTTGTACCCAGTTTTTCTTCCAACCATCGTTGGGAAGTGGGTGAAATAAGCCATCAGAGTTAGGATTTAGCGAATATGCGTCATCCCCGACCAATTCAGCCATGTGTTCATGGGCAATAGACTTGATGTAATACAGGGTTTGCTTGGATGCTTCCCAATTTACCCCAATCTTGGGTGGAATATTGCTAGGAATAGCGTGTAAATAGCCTTCTGAACCCACAATTTTCTTGCGTGTTACAGGAAACATGGCTTTTACGATAGGATGGGACAAAGAAATATAGTACGGCAGGGACATAGAACCAATCCAATAGTCGGATTCATTGGCAACCCCCTCTAAACCGTTGCTAAACACATCTACAGCGTGTATTTGCCCTAAAAGGTGGTGAAGTGTACCTTCTTGCAATACAACGACCTGCTTCGCTCCTAGAGCCTTTAAAGCTGGTAGGAATCGAGCAAACATGAGAATGTCCCCAAATCCTTGCTCCATTTGCACAGTAATGGTTTTCCCTAATAAGGGTTCACCTCTCCATACAGGCATCTTTAATGCAGGTGCGTAGGGAACGGCTTGTTTGGCAACAATGTCAGGATGCCAACGATATTCAAATCCCCTAAAGCCAGCTTCGTAGCGGCCAGCGTGTAGGTGTTCGTATGCTAATTTATATTGTGCGTCTGCACTTACAGTAGTAGTAATATGGCTTCCTCATCGTCTAATTCTGCTAGGCGTTTTGCTTCTAGGACTGCCAATTCCGCTTCAATAGCGACTTGGGCTTGCCGTAGGGCATTAGCTTTATACAGGTCTTGAATCTTGCGTTCAAGGTTAGCGATGTCTTTGTCATATTTGGTTAAATCTATTGACGGTATATCAACACTAACCTTTGGCTTTGATTCTACTTCATTTTGCTTAACTTTTGCAACTACTGGCTGTGGATCGACAAGATCACGGACAGTTTGCTTGCGTTGATTTGCGTCTGTTTTGACGGCTTCAATCTTGGCTTCTTCAGCTTTTTTTAACTTTTTCTGTAAAAGTTTGTAGCGTTTATATTCTTCTTTTGTCCAACCACCGTCATCACCACCAACACGAATAGGCGTAATGTCAATCTGAAATGCGTTATTTTGAAACGCATTGGCTTGAAACGCAGTTTGAAACATTATGCGTCTATCGCACCTTCATAGGCACTTAAAATCTTTAATACTGCGTAGATTGCTGGGTTAAGTTTTAAAGCCATTTTTATCCTACTTTCCAATTAGTTCCATCGCTATATACAGGCACAGCTATTGCACCCCCTGTTACTACAGTTGCCCCAAATGCAGGTGCTAAAGCATCAGTTACAAATGCACTTGCACCAACACCGCTTGTAGAAGCAGACGGAAGATTTGCTACTAAATAAGTTTGATTTTTAGTAATACCATTAAATGTTGTTGTTGAAGTGCCAGTTGTAGAACCAATAGTAATATTGGTAGTTGAACCTACATCACCATTAGTTCCAAGATTTAATGTTTTTGTAGACCCTGAAGCCGTCACACCAGTATGAAGATTTAATGTTTGACTTACTAAAGAACGGCCAATGTTCATAGTGGCAACTCCAGCCGTTCCACCAATACTAAATGTTCCTGTTGTTTGTGAAGTAGCTATAAATACACTTGATCCAGCGGTACTAGCTAATGTAGTTGAACCAGTTGAAGTTAAAGTTCCAAAAGTTTGTGTTCCAGTAAAAGTTTGAGATAAACCTAATACTGCTAATGTAGAACCTGATACTACTGGTAAAGCATAAGTGTAGTTAGTTCCAGTAGTTAAACCGCTTAATACAAAGTTAGCAGTTTTAGTAGTATCGGTAGCGTCTTGTAAGGTTAATCCAGCACCAGTTACAGATAATGTTGGTCTTGTTCCTAGCACTACAGCACCTGTACCAGTAGAAGTAGTTACTCCTGTACCGCCATTTAAAACTGGTAAAGCTGTTCCTGAATAACTTAATGCTAATGTACCGCTAGAAGTAATTGGACTGCCTGTAACACTTAAAAAGGATGGTACTGTGGCTGATACGGATGTAACACTACCTGTGGTTGGCGTAGTCCAAGTAGGGGTTGCTCCACTACCAGCAGAAGTTAATACTTGACCGCTTGTACCAAAGTTTGTAGTGCCTGTGATATTAGTGTTTAAGCCAATAGCTCCTGTAGCATTAATAACGTGGGCAGATTGACCTGTTGTTCCCCATGCTAAATAAGTCTTATAGCCATTGCCTGACCCTAAAGTCATATCCCCATCATGGCCTGAAAAGTAAACACCGTTATTAATACTAAAAAAATCAGCAGGTGTTCCGCTTGAATACACAGATGAATTCATGCCAAATTCACCGTAATAAGTAGAATCTGTGCCTAAGTCGTTGCTAACTGCAAAGTTGGTAGAAGCACCTGCCGTACCACTTTTGTTCTGCATTACATTCTGTAAATAACTTCCTGCGATTGTTGCACCATTTACAAATGAAGCATTAGAAGCGTTATAACCTAAAGCAGGAGTGGTGCTAGTGGTTGAGTTTGTAGAAGCATAACTAAATGCACCTGTAGATGGGGTTGTAGCACCAATAGTTGTTCCATTAACTGTACCACCTGTAATAGCTACGGCATTAGCGTTTTGCGTAGCCATTGTGCCTAAACCTGACACATCACCACTAGGAATAGTAGTGCTGGCAGTCATCGCACTTGTGCCATTACCTATTACATAACCTGTTAGGGTTGCCGCACCAGTTCCACCATTGGCTACAGGGACAGTTCCAGTTAAGGTATGGTCAGCGTTCCAATCACTAGGGCGAACTAAACTTGTGTCTGCATCGTCAGGTATCGTTGAAACCTTACTATGCTTTACGGTAATAGCCATTATTGAACTCCTACAATTTTACCGTTTTCGTCACGCATTATTTGTTTAGGTTGGTGCATTTTGGCAACTAAAGCCGCTAACATTTCTGCTAATTGCTGATTGCTTAATTGCATTTGGTCTATTGCTGGTTTTAGCGGATGGTCTGCCATTTGTGAGTACCCCATAGTATCTTGTAGTATTTTAGCGTTTTCAATAGCATCAATATAAGCGGCAGAACCGTCATC
>Ga0209400_1000529_pt1 | contig 33369 bp, 28 predicted proteins | sample M_130807_EF_Meta_FD_187313 | JGI IMG/M metagenome (GOLD analysis project Ga0209400, IMG submission 187313) | Freshwater microbial communities from Lake Montjoie, Canada to study carbon cycling - M_130807_EF_MetaG (SPAdes) (version 2) | ecosystem: Environmental > Aquatic > Freshwater > Lake... | reverse complement strand
AACGGCGCACCAGAAGCGGGTGATCGCGTCGCCGTTGTTGAAAACGAAGCGCGTGCGCGTGAAGTGTCAGAATATCGTGAGCGCCAGAAGCGCGACAAGCTCTCCGCACGCGGCGGCAGTGCGCGCGCTTCGCTCGCCGATATGATGACGCAGCTCAAGACAGCTGGCCGCAAGGAATTCCCGCTACTCGTCAAGGGCGATGTGCAGGGCTCGGTCGAAGCGATTATCGCGACGCTCGAGAAGCTCAATACGGATGAAGTCGCGGCGCGTGTTATTCACGCAGGTGTCGGCGGCATTACTGAATCCGACATCACTCTTGCGGAAGCTTCAGGCTGCGCGGTCATCGGCTTCAATGTGCGTGCGCATAAAGAAGCGCGTGAATTGGCTGAGCGGACAGGCATCGAAATTCGCTATTACAACATCATCTACAATCTCGTGGATGACGTGAAGGCTGCGATGTCGGGTCTGCTCGCGCCGACCTTGCGCGAAGAAATGCTCGGCAATGCCTCGATCATGGAAGTGTTCAACATCTCCAAGGTCGGCAAGGTCGCCGGTTGCCGCGTCACCGACGGTCGTGTGGAACGCGGCGCCAGCGTCCGCCTCATCCGCGACAATGTCGTTGTGCACGAAGGCAAGCTGTCGACGCTCAAGCGTTTCAAGGACGAGGTCAAGGAAGTCCTCTCCGGTCAGGAATGCGGTATGGCTTTCGAAAACTATCAGGACATGCGTTCTGGAGATGTGATCGAGTGCTATCGCGTCGAGGAGATCAAGCGTTCGCTCTAAGGAGCGGACGTTTCATTCTGACAGTCAGTCACGTTCAATCAATCTGAGTGCATGCGGGCAATGTTCCGCATGCCGGAGATGGTCATGGCACGTACTCATCACGCCTCAACCGGTGAACCTTCGCAGCGCATGTTGCGCGTTGCGGAATTGATCCGTCATGCCATGTCGGAATTGCTCTCGCGCGGAGAAATTGTTGATCCCGTGCTGGAAAAGCATGTTGTGACGGTTCCCTCCGTCCGCATGAGCCCCGATCTCAAACTCGCGACCATCTATGTCATGCCGCTTGGCGGACAAGATGCGACTGCGGTGATTGAAGCTTTGGACCGCAACAAGAAATTACTGCGCACGGAAATCGCGCATCGTGTGAATCTGAAATATGCGCCCGATATTCGCTTTCGTCAGGACGACGGCTTTGATGCTTCGGCCAAGATTGATGCTCTGCTCAATTCGCCGAAGGTGAAACAAGATCTCGCGGCGAAAGAGGATGACGAGGCATGAGCGCGCCCCGTTCGCAGCGCGTTGAAATCAATGGCTGGGTCATTCTCGATAAGCCGGTCGGCATGACATCGACGCACGCCGTTTCGCGCTTGAAGCGCATTTTCAATGCGAAGAAAGCCGGACATGCGGGAACACTCGATCCGCTGGCCTCAGGACTTTTGCCGATTGCCTTTGGTGAGGCCACAAAGACCGTGCCTTTCGTGCAGGATGGCGAGAAAGCCTATCGCTTCACCGTGTGCTGGGGCATCGAGACGGAAAGCGATGACACCGAAGGCCGCGTGACGCAGACTTCCGATCAGCGCCCCACGCCCGATCAGATCGAAGCCCTGCTGCCGCGCTTCACCGGCACGATTATGCAGGTGCCCCCCGCCTTTTCGGCGATCAAGGTTAATGGCGAGCGTGCCTATGACATGGCGCGCGATGGTGAGGTGGTCGAGCTGGCCGCGCGTCCCATCACCATTCATTCGCTTGTTGTGGTGTCCTCAACCACCGATGAGGCGGTGCTGGAAGCCCAATGCGGCAAGGGAACCTATGTGCGTGCAATTGCACGTGATTTGGGCCGCGCCTTGGGCTGTTTCGGGCACGTAACATCCCTGCGCCGGACCCGTGTGGGACCCTTCTCCGAGCTTGATTCCTGTGGCTTTTCGGAGCTGGAGGCGAGCCCTGAGGCCGCTTTCAGCCTGCTGCGGCCGGTTGAGGCGGGCCTTTTGGACGTGCCCTGCGTTGTCGTGGACCGGGATGGCGCGGCGCGCCTGCGCCGGGGCCAGTCACTTCTGCTGCGCGGCCGTGATGCCCCGATGGGTGGCGTGGCCTATGCCGCTTGCGGGGGTGTACCGATCGCTTTTGGCGAAGTTGAGCGCGGTGAACTCGTGCCGAGCCGCGTCTTCAATCTCGCGGTCTGACGGCCAACAAACCCCAAAAAACTGGCACTTCCTGCCCTTTCGTGTATAAGCGCCACTGTGAAAAGGTCTCCTTATCACGCGCCCGCCTATCTGTGACCGAGCTGGACGACATCCCGGCCCGGCCGCTTGAGCGGGGTTTCCTCTAATCCGAAAGGAAAAGACGATGTCGATCACTGCAGAGCGCAAACAGGCGCTCATCAAGGACTATGCGACGAAGTCTGGCGACACGGGTTCGCCGGAAGTGCAGGTAGCGATCCTCACGGAACGCATTACGAACCTGACCGAGCATTTCAAAAGCCACGTCAAGGATAACCATTCCCGCCGCGGTTTGTTGAAGCTCGTTTCGCAGCGTCGCCAGCTTCTCGATTACGTCAAGAAGCACGACGAAGCGCGCTACAAGACGCTCATCGAGCGCCTCGGCATTCGCCGCTAAGCCTGACGGACGCCGACCCTTCACTGGGTTGGCGTTCGCCACTTGTATGTTTGGCGCAATCGCGCCGCTCCCGAACCAGAGGCATGGGGCTTCTGGCTCACGCGGGACAAAGGTCGTGCCATGGCAGGATCGCCGGACGCTGTTCTTTCGAGCAGCCTCTTGCCGTCTTGCTCATGGCCGCACGCAATGTCCTGCACATGAAAGATAGACGATATGTTCGAAATCCATCGTGAAGAACTTGATTGGGCCGGCCGCAAGCTTGTGCTCGAAACTGGCCGTGTGGCGCGTCAAGCTGACGGCGCTGTGCTGGCAACATGGGGTGAGACCACTGTTCTCGCCACGGTTGTTTCCGCCAAGGCTCCGAAGCCCGGCGTGGACTTTTTTCCGCTCACCGTGAATTACCAAGAAAAGGCATTCGCTGCCGGTCGCATTCCTGGCGGCTACTTCAAGCGCGAAGGCCGTCCGTCAGAAAAAGAAACGCTTGTTTCGCGTCTGATCGACCGTCCGATCCGTCCGCTCTTCCCAGAAGGCTATCGCCACGACACGCAGGTCGTTGTCACTGTGCTCAGCCATGATCTGGAAAATGATCCGGACGTGTTGTCGATGGTGGCAGCTTCTGCCGCACTCACCATTTCGGGCATTCCCTTCATGGGTCCGATTGGCGGCGCGCGCGTTGGTCACATCAAGGGCGAGCTGAAGCTCAACCCGACGATTGATGAAATGAAAGAATCCGCGCTCGATCTCGTTGTTGCGGGTACGGCTGACGCTGTTCTCATGGTCGAGTCGGAAGCTAAAGAATTGTCCGAAGCTACCATGCTCGAAGCAGTGATGACTGGTCATCGCGGCTTCCAGCCGGTGATCGACGCCATCATTCGCTTGGCTGAAAAGGCCGCGAAAGAACCGCGCGATCTCGTCACCGTCGACAAGTCAGCTTGCGAAAAGGCTGTTTCGGAAGTTGCCGAAGCTGAACTTCGTGTCGCTTACAAGAACACCGTCAAGCAGCAGCGCTACGCCGCCGTTGACGCGGTGAAGGCGAAGGTCATGTCGGCCATGTTCCCGGAAGGTCAGGAACCGAAGTTCGACAAGCAGATGGTGGGCGAAGTGTTCCACGATCTGCAGGCGAAGGTCGTGCGCTGGAACATTCTTGACACGGGCGTGCGCATTGACGGCCGCGATGTGAAGACGGTTCGCCCGATCCTCTCGCAGGTCGGCGTTCTGCCGCGCACACATGGTTCGGCTCTGTTCACGCGCGGTGAAACGCAGGCTTTGGTTGTCGCAACTCTTGGCACAGGTGAAGACGAGCAGTTCATCGACTCGCTCGAAGGCACTTACAAAGAGCGCTTCCTGCTTCACTACAACTTCCCTCCCTATTCAGTGGGTGAAACGGGCCGCATGGGCTCGCCGGGTCGTCGCGAAATCGGTCACGGCAAGCTTGCTTGGCGCGCCATTCGTCCGATGCTGCCGACACCGGCAGAATTCCCCTACACGATCCGCGTTGTGTCGGAGATCACCGAGTCAAACGGTTCATCGTCGATGGCCACCGTTTGCGGTGCTTCTCTGTCGCTGATGGATGCGGGCGTTCCGTTGAAGAGTCCAACGGCTGGTATTGCGATGGGTCTCATCCTTGAAGGTGAGCGCTTTGCAGTTCTCTCTGACATTCTGGGTGACGAAGATCATCTCGGCGATATGGACTTCAAGGTTGCGGGTACATCGAACGGCATCACCTCACTGCAGATGGACATCAAGATCGCCGGCATCACCGAAGAAATCATGCGCGTCGCGCTTGGTCAGGCGAAAGACGGTCGCTTGCATATTCTCGGTGAGATGAACCTCGCGCTTTCGGGCGCGCGTTCGGAACTCGGCGAATTTGCTCCGCGTATCGAAACCCTGAAGATCCCGACCGACAAGATCCGTGAAGTGATCGGCACCGGCGGTAAGGTCATTCGTGAAATCGTCGAAAAGACCGGCGCCAAGGTCAATATCGAAGACGACGGCACAGTGAAAGTGGCGTCGAGCGATGGTGACTCGATCCGCGCGGCGATCGCCTGGATCAAGTCGATTGCTTCTGATCCGGAAGTTGGCGCGATTTACGAAGGCACGGTCGTCAAGACCACTGACTTCGGCGCTTTCGTGAACTTCTTCGGCGCGAAGGATGGTCTCGTCCATATTTCGCAGCTCTCGAAGCAGCGCGTTGCCAAGACCACAGACGTCGTCAAGGAAGGCGACAAGGTCAAGGTGAAGCTCATGGGCTTTGATGATCGCGGCAAGGTCCGTCTGTCGATGCGCGTTGTCGATCAGGAAACCGGCGAAGATATCGAAGGCAAAGAAAATGCCGAGAAGAATGAAGCCGGCGAATAAAAGCACGCTTCACTTCGCAGAATAAAAAGAGGGCGGCTCGTGAGAGCCGCCCTTTTCAGTTCAGCCATCGTGTTCAGCGTCTGGTGCTTGGCAGATTGCTGGGCCAAGGCTGCGACAGCAATGAGGGCCGTGCGGCTGTCTTCAAATTAAGGTTTCTCCAGTCGGATTAAGCTTTGTTCATCTTGGCGCAGCGATTAGACTGGAGCCTTCGAAACAGAGTTTTTCTAATGCGTCTGATAGGTCCCGCTTCCCTCGCTGTTGTGCTTGTGTCCGGTCTGGCTCAAGCCGCCGATCTCCCCTCGCGTCAGGCCCCCATCTTGGCGCCGATACCCGTTGCCAATTGGGATGGCTTCTATGCCGGGACATTCTTCACCCTTGGCCAGGCGCGATTTGATTCGCAGCAGACGGCCGCCCGCTCGGTCTCTGACCTCGGCAGAAATATGGGCGCCGTCGCTGGTTATAATTTTCAGAGTGGCTCTTGGGTCATGGGCCTTGAGGGCGACCTCGCTTTCAACAAGATGAGCAAGCGCAATGCTGGTGTGAGCGGCACGCTCGACGCGCATAATGCAGAGCTTCTCGACAGCGGCCATCTGCGCGTGCGCGCTGGTTATGACATGGGCAATCTTTTGCCCTATGCCGCTGCAGGTCTCTCTTATGCACAAGGTGGTGTGCGCGTCGGCGATCAAGGTGCAGTGAAAACGCATGTGGGGTTTAATGCAGGTGCGGGTTTGGATTGGCGTGTTGAATTGCCAATCTTGGGACGCTCCGTGCTGCGCGCTGAATATCTCTATGATCGTCTCGGCAAAGAAACTTATTCCGACGGTTTGACGACATCTCTGACAATGCGCCCTGATGCGCATCTGTTTCGTTTCGGTTTTATCAATGTGCCGAAAGATAATTCTTGGCGCGCCCCTGCTTTTGATGCCGATTGGTCAGGCTCCTATGGTGGTTTCTTGACTGGCTTCACAAATGCACATGTCGAGACCAAGACGGCCTCTGCGAGCAAGACGTTGAATGCCGATAGTGCCTTGGGCGGCATTTATGCAGGCCGCAACTTCGCTTTCGGCCGCTGGATTGTGGGTATCGATAGCGCAGCCATGCTGACGGGCATGAAAGGCACCGGCATCGTTCCGGGAACGACCGACACAATGTCTTATCGCAGCTATTATGAAACGAGCCTGCGTGGTCGCGCGGGCTATGCTTTTGGTCGCTTCTTGCCTTTCTTTGCAGCAGGCATTTCCAATGGCCGCAGTGAGCAAATGGATCGCACAACGCTTTCCAAGCGTACGAACGTATCGACCCAAGCGTGGAATGTCGGCGCAGGTCTTGATTACATGCTCACCGAACGACTTTCAACACGCGTCGAATATTTGCGTTCGACCAGCTGGAAAGATGTTGATCTGGATTTGAACAGTACGGCCATGCGCCAATCGCGCAGCACGAATATGGTGCGTGCGGGCTTTGCCTGGCACTTCCACTGAAAAAGAAAAAGCCCGCCAATTGGCGGGTTTTTTTTTGTGAGGGCTGACTTAGCCTTCGTCTTTCAAATCTTCTGGGCGTGGCATCGAAATGATGTTGTAGCCTGCATCAACGAAGTGAATTTCGCCGGTTGTTCCCGCTGACAGGTCAGACAGGAAGTAGAGCGCCGAGCCGCCGACTTCTTCAATCGATACGCTTTTGCGAAGTGGCGAATGGGCGCGCTGGAAGCTGAACATGGCGCGGGCATCACCAATGCCAGCACCCGCCAAAGTGCGGATGGGGCCAGCCGAAATCGCATTCACGCGAATTCCCTGAGGGCCGAAGTCAGATGCCAGATAGCGCACGCTGGCTTCGAGAGCGGCTTTCGCCACGCCCATGACATTGTAATTCGGCATGACGCGTGTCGCGCCACCATAGGTCAGCGTCAGCAGCGAACCGCCATTCGGCATCATCTCTGCCGCGCGCTTCGAGATTTCAGTGAAGGAGAAAGCCGAGATCACCATGGCGCGCGAAAAATTTTCGCGCGATGTGTCGGCATAGCGGCCCTTGAGCTCGTTCTTGTCGGCGAAGGCGACGCAATGCACGATGAAGTCGAGCGACTGCCACTTGGTCTTCAGCGCAGCAAAGACCGCATCGACGCTGGCAATATCTTCCACATCGCAGGGCAGAACGATATCGGAGCCCACGCTTTCAGCGAGCGGCTTGACGCGCTTGCCCAGTGCTTCGCCCTGGTAGGTGAAGGCGAGTTCCGCTCCGTGATCGGCGAGTGTCTTGGCAATGCCCCAAGCAATCGAATGATCATTCGCCACGCCCATAATCAGGCCGCGCTTGCCCTTCATCAATTCACTGACTTGGGTCATGCCGCTCAGCCTCACGCGTCAATATGTTTGAAGACGAGGCTGGCATTGGTGCCGCCAAAGCCGAAGGAATTCGACAGAACCGTGCCCAGCGGACGATTGTCGATGCGCTTGCGGATGATGTTCATGTCGGCAAAATCAGGGTCGAGTTCCTGAATATTGGCGCTTTCGCAGATGAACTGATTTTCCATCATGATCAGCGAATAAATGGCTTCCTGCACGCCTGCCGCACCGAGCGAATGGCCCGAGAGCGATTTTGTGGCCGAGAGCGGCGGGCATTTGTCGCCCGTGCCGAAGACTTCGCGCAAAGCTTCGATTTCCTTGGCATCGCCAACCGGTGTCGAAGTCGCATGCGGGTTGATGTAATCAATCGGCGTCTTCACGGTTGCGAGTGCTTGGCGCATGCAGCGCATCGCGCCCTCGCCTGACGGGGCGACCATGTCATAGCCGTCAGAGGTTGCACCATAGCCAACGAGTTCGGCGTAGATTTTCGCACCGCGCGCTTTGGCATGTTCATATTCTTCGAGCACAAGCACGCCCGCGCCGCCGGCAATCACAAAGCCGTCGCGGTTCTTATCATAAGCGCGCGAAGCTGTGGCTGGCGTGTCATTGTAAGATGACGACATGGCGCCCATGGCATCGAACAGAACGGACATCGTCCAGTCGAGTTCTTCGCAGCCGCCGGCAAACATCACATCCTGCTTGCCCCATTGGATCATTTCAGCAGCATTGCCGATGCAATGGCTGGAGGTCGCACAAGCCGATGAAATGGAATAATTCACGCCCCTGATTTTGAACCATGTGGCGAGTGTCGCAGATGCCGTGGAGGACATGGCCTTGGGCACAGCGAACGGGCCGACGCGCTTCGGGCCTTTGGTGCGTGTCGTGTCAGCTGACTCAACGAGCGTGCGTGCGGAAGGACCGCCCGAGCCCATGATGATGCCGGTGCGATCATTCGAAATGTCTTTATCTTCCAGACCTGAATCAGCAATCGCCTGTTCCATGGCGATGTGGTTCCAGCCTGTACCGCCGCCGTGGAAACGCATGGCGCGGCGGTCGACGACGTCTTCGGCTTTCAAGGTCGGCTCGCCATGTACTTGCGAACGGAAGCCGAGTTCCGCGTAAGATTTGGCGTGAATGATGCCGGACTTTGCATCGCGCAGTGAAGTATAAACTTCCTGCTTGTTGTTGCCGATGGCGGAAACGATGCCCATGCCGGTGACGACGACACGTCTCATTGCATTCTCCTGCTCAGGCCCTCAGGCCGGAATGTTCGAAGACATGCAGCCGCAATATTTGCGACCGCGAAAGAAATTAGGCTGAAGCTTCAGGCTGGAACAGACCCACGCGCAGATCTTTAGCTTCATAGATGCGCTTGCCATCCGCTTCGAGCCAGCCATCAGCGATGCCGAGTACAAGCTTGCCGCGGAAGACGCGCTTGAGATCAATGCCATAGACGACGTGCTTCACGCTCGGCAAAACCTGATCGACGAATTTCACTTCGCCAACACCAAGAGCGCGTCCGCGTCCGGGTGAACCAAGCCAACCCAGATAAAAACCAACGAGCTGCCACATGGCATCAAGACCAAGGCAGCCAGGCATCACGGGATCACCTTTGAAATGGCAATCGAAAAACCAGAGATCTGGTCGCACATCGAGTTCGGCGCGGATCACGCCTTTGCCATATGCGCCGCCCTCTTCAGAGATCTGGGCGATACGATCAAACATCAGCATAGGAGGTAACGGTAGCTGGGCATTGCTCTGACCGAACAATTCACCACGGCCGCAGGCCAGCAGATCTTCATAAGAGAAGCTCGAGCGCCGATCGCCCATATCGTACCTTCCATCGTCCCAAACGGGGCCACGCCCCTTGCAAGCGGCCTTCTAGCACAGGCACTTGCCCGCCGGAAAGCAAAAGCAGGGGTAATTGGCCTCCATCTATCGGAGAAAGCGAGAAGTTGCCGCCGGGGCCGCAATTTCTTATATTGTCGGACTAAGGCTCCCTGGCCGCCCTTTCGGGTAGCTTGGCGGGCGCCCTTCAGACCCTTGGATATTATGCAACGATTGGCCGCTCAGACCTCGACCAGCCTGCCCATTGCCCGCCCCAAGGCGGTAAGCGATGCCATGGCTGGCTGCCCGGTTCATGAGCTGCGCTCCAAGCTGCGTCGTTCGGGCCTGCGCCCAACCCGCCAGCGCGTGGCTCTGGGCTGGCTGCTTTTTGCCAAGGGCGACCGCCATATCACGGCCGAGCGCCTCTATGAGGAAGCGACAGGTTCGCGCGTCGCCATTTCACTTGCGACCGTCTACAACACGCTCCACCAATTCACCTTGGCTGGTCTTTTGCGTGAAATCTCGGTGGATGGGTCAAAGACCTATTTCGACACCAATACGTCGAAGCATCATCACTTCCTGATCGAAGAAACCAATCAGCTTGTCGATATTCCTGACAATCTGGTGCGGATTCTCGATCTGCCCGATCCGTTGGAAGGCATGGAAGTCGCGAGCGTGGATGTCGTCGTCCGCTTGCGCAAAAAGCGCTGATTTTTAGCGGCTTAATCGAATTTATCACCCGGATAGACGCCCCACAGCACGGACTGCTGGATGAAGCCGTCATAACCATCACCCGAAATGCGGCACCAGGTGCCATCGCATTTGCGGATGCCTCCTTGCACGCCAGATTGAAGCTTGGCCGCAACGCTGGCGCCTTCAATCGGTTTGGCGAAAATCGGGAATACGTCGCCACGTTTCCATGGTGCCACGAGCGCGGTTCTCTTGCCTGACAAGAGAGATTGCAGAACCCAGCCCTCGGTGCCCTCCGCATCGCGGATGCGCCGCCAATTATCAAATTCAGCGGTAATTTCGACCGGAAGCCCGGCACGCTGGAACACCCAGCTCGTCCGGTGATCTTTGGACGGGCCCTCGCGCAGATTCACACGGTCAGACTTTAGACTGACGTAGCGCGGGATGGGCAGGCCCGTGGACTGGCCCACTTGCGCCTGCGCCCAAGACAATACGGGCATAAAAATCAGGGCCGAGACAGCCAGTGCGATAAGTCCACGGACGCGATTCGTCAGCCTTTTGCAGGACTTTCCAGCGATTCGCGTCATTTCTTGCGCGTCAATTGCGGTCATCATCTCTCTCGGGAGACGCAGTTCGTGCGGAGCGCCGGATGGGGCGCCGACACGCGCCTGTGTCTCGCTCATTCTTGTCTTTGTCAGGGCATCTGTTAGAGAGGCTTTGGCCTGATCAAAAGGCCCAAGCCTCTAAACACTGTTGCTTTGCGCCGATTAAGCGCCGACGGCGTTAATGGATGGTGAAAAGCGGATAAATCCGTCAAACTTTCCAATACGTAGTGGATGTTCGAATGAGCTCGGGACGAACGGCATGACCAAGAAAAAGCCCTTGGTGGTTGTGACACGCAAATTGCCGGACGTTGTCGAAACGCGCATGTGCGAATTGTTCGACACGCGTCTGAACATAGCCGACAAGCCCATGACGCCGGCCGAATTGGCCGAAGCCATGCGCACCGCCGACGTGCTGGTACCCACCGTGACCGACCGCATTGATGCAGGCCTCATCGCGCAGGCTGGCGACAATATGAAGCTCATCGCCAATTTCGGAAATGGCGTCGACAATATCGATGTGACCGCTGCTTTGCGCCGTGGGCTCACCGTCACCAATACGCCGGGTGTTTTGACCGAAGACACGGCAGATATGACTTTAGCCCTGATTTTGGCTGTTGCGCGACGCGTTGCAGAAGGCGCTGCCGTCATCCCCGCCGGGGAATGGGAAGGCTGGTCGCCGACCTGGATGCTCGGGCGTCGCATCACGGGCAAGCGTTTGGGCATTGTCGGCATGGGCCGCATTGGTCAGGCCGTTGCACGCCGCGCGGCTGCTTTTGGCCTGTCGATCCATTATCACAATCGTCGCCGTGTTTCGGCGGCTATCGAAGAAAGCCTGCAAGCGACCTATTGGGAATCGCTCGACCAAATGCTCGCCCGCATGGATGTGATTTCGGTCAATTGTCCGCACACACCTGCCACCTATCACCTCTTGTCGGCGCGCCGTCTCAAAGTTTTGCAGCCTCACGCCATTGTTGTGAATACGGCACGCGGCGAAATCATCGATGAAAATGCTTTGGCGCGTATGCTGGAAGCAGGCGAAATTGCCGGTGCTGGTCTCGACGTGTTCGAGCATGAACCCGCCGTCTCGCCCAAACTCGTGAAGCTCGCCAAAGCCGGCAAAGTGACGCTGCTCCCGCATATGAGTTCGGCGACCCATGAGGGCCGTATCGACATGGGCGAGAAGGTCATCATCAATGTGAAGACCTTCCTCGACGGGCACCGCCCGCCTGACCGCGTCCTGCCCAGCATGCTCTGAAGCCCCTGATATCAGGGCACTTTTGGAAGGGGCGCCCGCCCCTTGAACCGCCGCGCGGCATCCCCATATCTTTTGGCGTGGATGCCGTAAGGGTCCGTTCTCCCGAAGTGCCTGAAGGGCTTCGTCATGTCTCGCGTTCCGAATTTGAATTCGCCGTTTCTTCTTGGTTTCGATGATATCGAGCGCGCGCTTGATCGCGTGACGCGCGCCACGTCGGACGGCTATCCGCCCTATAATATCGAGCGCCTGCGCCGCACGGAGTCTGAGCCGGAGCGTCTGCGCATCACATTGGCGGTGGCGGGCTTCACGTCAGATGAGCTCGACATCACGCTGGAAGAACGTCAGCTCGTTATTCGTGGTCGTCAGGTTGATGAAGCCGAGCGCGAATATCTGCATCGCGGCATTGCCGCGCGCCAATTTCAACGCGCCTTTCTTCTGGCCGAAGGCATGGATGTTCTGGGCGCTGATCTGAAAAACGGTTTGCTTTGTGTGGATCTCGCAAGGCCTGAGCCCGAGCGCATCGTCAAGAAAATTGGAATTTCGGTGAAGGACTGAATTGTCTTTATCGAAACATGCGGGGCCGAACCGGACCGCGAAAGGAGCCTGAAAATGATCGCTGATGAAAAGACCAAGAGTGCGCCGCTCACGCCCGAGCAGTTCGCCCATCTGGGTGATGGCGCGGTCGCTTATGTAAAAGCCATGCGCTCAGAAGAGGTGATGCGCCTCTTTCCGCAAGCGCCAAAAATTCAGGCCGGCTTGCAGCTCTTTGCTCTGCTGAGTGCTACAGGCGCGCCCATTGTTTTGACCGATTCACGCGATGCGGCTGTGGCCAATGCCTGGGAAAATGATTTGCAGACAGTGAGCCTGCACTAACCGCCAAACAGGCGTTCAAACAAAGAGCGCTCGCGCGCATTGTCGCGCGGCGCAATTAGGGCACCAATCGGATCGGGCCGCGCACCAGCAAGATCGCCCGGCGGAACCAACGCACCCGGATCATTCTTGAAATTAAATCCGGGCAGCGGTGATGGCGGCACATCTTTGAGTGCTACTTTCATATAGCGGCTCCACACATTAACCGGCAGATTGCCGCCTGACACACGCTTTGTGGGTGAATTATCATCATTGCCAAGCCAGACGCCCGTGATGAGCTGGCTTGTGTAACCAATGAACCAGCCATCACGATAATCTTGGGATGTGCCGGTTTTTCCCGCCGCTTGCCAGCCGGGAAGTTCGGCATGTTTGGCTGTGCCGATGATGAGTGTTTCCTGCATCATGCCATTCATCATCGCCACATATTGCGGCTCGATCACACGACCAAAGCTGGCGCCTTTGCGCTGATAAACAAGCGTTCCATCGGCTTTTTTGACACGCATGATGATATGCGGCTGCACACGAATGCCGCCATTGGCAAAGGGTGCATAGGCAGAGACAATTTCAAGCGGCGTGACTTCGGATGTGCCCAATGCAATGGATGCATTGACTTGCAGGTCAGAGACAATGCCCAGCCGATGAGCCGTATCAGCGACGGTCTTGGCGCCTACTTCGAGACCAAGCCGCACAGCCACCGTATTGAGCGAGAGCGCCAAAGCGCGCGTTAAAGTGACAGCACCTTGATATTCATTGGTTGAATTTTCAGGCTGCCAGCCGCGCACATTGATCGGGGCATCATCGCGCAGCGTGTCGGGCGTCAGCCCTTTTTCAAGAGCCGAGAGATAGACGAAAGGTTTGAAAGAAGAGCCCGGTTGGCGCTTGGCAACCACAGCGCGATTGAATTGGCTTTCTTGATAATTGCGCCCGCCCACCAAAGCTTTGATTTGCCCGTTGGGATCAAGCGAGACAAGCGCGCCTTGCGTGACATTGAAACGCTTGCCCGATTTTTCGAGTTCTTCGGTCAGTGCTTTTTCGGCTGCCGCTTGTTTCTCGGGGCTTATGGTTGTTGAAACGATGAGATCTGTGTCGATCACACCGACAATTTCCTCGAGCACATCCATCACATAATCGGCGGCATAATTGATGGAGCCCGCATTGTCGCGCGACACGCCAGCGGGATTGGCGAGAGCCATTTTCGCCATGCCGTCGGTGATGTAGCCTTCTTGGCTCATCGCGCTGATGACTTGCGCCGCGCGTTCTGCTGCTGCCGCAGGATTGCGGGTAGGCGCCAATTTTGTCGGCGCTTTCATCAGCCCAGCAAGCATGGCTGATTCTTGCAAACTGGCTTGCGCCGCGCCGTGACCGAAATAGCGGCGTGTTGCGGCTTCCACACCATAAGCGCCGGAGCCGAAATAAACGCGGTTCAAATAAAGTTCGAGGATTTCATCCTTCGAATATTTTTGTTCGAGCCAAAGCGCCAGAATGGCTTCCTGCACTTTGCGCGATAGCGTGCGCTCTTGCGTGAGGAAGAGATTTTTGGCGAGCTGCTGGGTGAGCGTCGAGCCGCCCTGCATATTGCCGCGCCCCGAGGCATTGCGAAAAACGGCGCGCGCAATGCCGATCGGGTCGATGCCCCAATGGCTGTAAAAACGCCGGTCTTCAATCGCGATGAAAGCTTTGGGCAAATAGGGCGGCAGGTCGGCAAGGCGCACTTCCGCCCCGCCCGTATCGCCGCGATTGGCGATGAGCCGCCCGTCTTCGCTCAGGATCGCAATATTGGGCGGTCGTTTGGGGACGGCGAGTTTGTCGATCGGCGGCAGAAGGGTCGCCTGCCAAGCCACCACGGCCGCCACCAGAATAAAGCCCCAAACGGCGGCAACCGAGGTCCAGTAGAATAGGAAGCCGAAAAATGACCGCCTCTTTTTGCGTTTTCCACCCTTTTTGGGCCGGACGGGTTCATCCTCGTCCTCTTCGTAGGCCACCCGCTTGGAGGCACCTTTTTTCTGGCCCCCGACCCGATCCTCAGGGCTCACGCGCAGGCCCTCTTCGCGTTCCGTTTCCGGATCGCTTGAGAAGCGAGGTTCGCGTCTTTTGGATGCCATGTGGGTGCTAGGAGCCTTCAGGTAAAACGGGCTTGGCGGGACTTGTCAGCGCTGATCCTGCCGCTTGCCCGCTTAAGGCCCGGTTAAGCCTGAAAAATGGGGCTTTCATGGCAGAATTTTGGGGACTTTTGGCCCTGTTTTGCTCAGCTTGAGCAGGTGGCGCTTGCTCTGGCTTCCGCACCGCGTCAAAGTCGCGGCCCCGGTGATTTGCGCCGGCACTTTGCCCTATGTTTTGAGGATGGATCAGGCCCCATGAAAGTCACTCTCGAAAGAGCAGCGCTTCTCAAATCGCTGGGCCACGTGCACCGCGTTGTCGAACGCCGTAACACAATCCCGATCCTCGCCAACGTGCTTCTGCAAGCGGCCAACGGCCAGCTTGTTTTGAAGGCGACCGATCTTGATCTCGAAGTGACGGAAACCGTCCCCGCCGATATCGGCCAGGCGGGCGCCACCACACTTCCGGCCCATGTTCTCTATGACATCGTGCGCAAATTGCCTGACGGCGCGCAGGTTTCTCTCGAACTGACAGGCGAAGCCGGACAGCTGTTGCTGCGCTCGGGCCGCTCGCGTTTCAATCTGCAATCATTGCCGGAAAGCGATTTCCCCGATCTGAATGCGGGTGATCTCTCGCATCGCTTTGCGCTCGCCGCGGGTGATTTGAAGAAACTGATCGAAAAGACGCAATTTGCGATTTCGACTGAAGAAACACGCTATTATCTGAACGGTATTTACGTGCACACGACCGACGTCGATGGTCACGTGATGCTGCGCGCTGTGGCGACTGATGGTCACCGTCTGGCGCGTGTTGAAATCCCCGCACCTGCAGGCTCTGCCGGCATGCCGGGCATTATCATTCCGCGCAAAGCTGTGGCTGAAGTGCTGAAGCTTGTCGAAGATGCCAATGCGGAAGTGGCGGTCGAACTCTCGACCACCAAAATCCGCTTCACTTTCGGCGATGTTGTGCTGACATCGAAACTGATCGACGGCACATTCCCCGATTATGCGCGCGTCATTCCGGCCAATAATGACAAGCGTCTCGTGATTGATTGCGCGCCCTTCGCGGCAGCTGTTGATCGCGTCTCGACCATTTCGTCCGAGCGCGGCCGCGCGGTGAAACTTGCGCTGACTGATGGGCGCCTGACCTTGTCGGTGACCAATCCGGATTCGGGTTCAGCGACGGAAGAAATCGAAGTCGATTATGATTCGGGCCCCCTCGAAATTGGCTTCAATGCGCGCTATCTGCTCGACATTACGAGCCAGCTCGATTCCGACACGGCTTTGTTCAAACTGGCTGATGCGGGTTCGCCTACGCTCATCCAGGACCGCGATGGCGCTGCCGCTCTCTATGTTCTGATGCCGATGCGCGTGTGAGCCTCTTTTCGGATGCTCCCCTGATCCGCCGCCCGAAAGTGCGGCGGCTTGTTCTGTCAGATTTCCGCTCTTATGCCTCGCTCGATCTCGCGGTCGAGGGAGATATGATTGCGCTGACGGGCGAGAATGGCGCAGGCAAAACCAATATTCTCGAAGCTCTTTCGCTGCTGACACCGGGCCGCGGCCTGCGTCGCGCTGATCTGGCGGATTGCGCGCGTGAGGCTGGCGCAGGCGGCTGGGTCGTCTCCGTCGAGCTGGAAGATGATGATCACCGCGTTCAATTGGGCACGGGGCGCGAGGCGGCCGAAAGCGGCCTGCCGCAATCGCGTAAATGCCGCATTGATCGGGTACCCGTTGGCTCGGCGCGCGCTTTTGCCGATCATGTGCGTGTGGTCTGGCTGACACCATCCATGGATGGATTGTTTACGGGGCCCGCAGGAGATCGTCGGCGGTTTCTGGACCGCCTGGTTCTGGCTGTTGATCCCGAACATGGCGCGCGTGTTTCTGCGCTTGAAAAAGCTTTGCGCAATCGCAATCGCCTGCTGGAAGATCATTTCTCAGAAACAGTCTGGCTGGATGCGGCCGAGCACGAAATTGCCGAGATTGCGGTCGCTGTTGCGGCAGCGCGCAGCGAGACTGTGTCGCGTTTGGCGGGCCTGATCCAAGAGGATCGATCAAAAGAAACGCCTTTCCCATGGGCAGATCTGGCACTTGCGGGTGAATTGGAAGCCATGCTCCCCGATCATCCCGCTCTCGAAGTGGAAGATCGCTATCGCGAAATCTTGCGCGCCAATCGTGCGCGTGATGCTGCGGCTGGCCGCACGCTCATTGGTCCGCAGGCCGCCGATCTCATTGTCAAACATGGGCCGAAAAATGCTGATGCAGCGCGCTCCTCAACAGGCGAACAAAAGGCGCTGCTTGTTGGTCTGGTGCTCGCACATGCCCGTCTTGTGGCCTCGATGACGGGCATTGTGCCCTTGGTCTTGCTGGATGAAATTGCTGCGCATTTTGATCCGTTGCGCCGCACCGCACTTTACGACAATCTTGCAGAGCTGGGCGCGCAAGTCTGGATGACAGGCGCCGATGCGAGTGCTTTTGCTGAATTGTCAGAGCGTGCCACGCTGATCCATGTGACACCGGGCCACGCCGTTGCGCTTTGATTTTCAGGGTTTTCTTTGATGCAAGATGTGTTGCTGGCCGCGCGTCGCCAATTGAAATCCGTTTTTGGCTATGATGATTTTCGCCCCGGTCAAGCCGAGGTCATTGCCGCTGTGCTCGAAGGCAAGCCTGTGCTGGCTGTCATGCCGACGGGCAGCGGCAAGAGCATGTGCTATCAACTCCCCGCCTTGGTCGATGGTGGATTGACGCTGGTTATCTCGCCTTTGATCGCTTTGATGCGTGATCAGGTTCAGCAATTGCGCGCCTTGGGCGTGGAGGCGGGTTCGCTCAATTCATCCAATGATGATGAAGAATCAGATCGCGTCTGGCAGGCGCTGGATGATCAAAGCCTGCGGCTCTTATTTCTCTCGCCCGAACGTCTCGCTATGGATGGCCTGCGCCAAAGATTGGCGCGCGCAGGTGTCAAGCGCATTGCCATTGATGAGGCTCATTGCGTTTCCGAATGGGGCCATGATTTTCGCCCGGAATACAGGCAGATTCGGCAAGCCGTTGAGGCCATAGGCTCTGTGCAAGTCATCGGCTTTACCGCAACAGCGGATCGCAACACACGCAATGACATTGTCGAGCGTCTGTTTGATGCGCCGCCCAGCATCTTTCTACATTCCTTTGATCGCCCCAATATTGATTTGTGTTTTGCAGCCAAAGAGCAGCCGCGTCGCCAGATCGCGGCTTTTCTGAACGGGCGTCGGGGTCAAAGCGGCATCGTCTATTGTGCCTCGCGCGATCGCACAGAGCGCATGGCCGATTGGCTCAATGAAAATGGTTATGAAGCGGTCGCCTATCATGCGGGCATGGATCGTGATCTGCGTGCGCGCAATCAGGATCGCTTCTTGCAGGAAGACGGCGTGATTGTTGCTGCCACTGTTGCCTTTGGCATGGGGATCAACAAGCCTGATGTGCGCTTTGTGGTTCACGCCGATATGCCGGCCAGCGTGGAATCCTATTATCAGGAGATTGGTCGTGCGGGCCGTGACGGGCTGCAATCCTGGACGCTGACGCTCTATGGCGTGGAAGATATGGCCCTGCGGCGCAGGCAGATTGATGAAAAGTCCATTGATGATGAACGTCGTCGCATAGAGCATGCCCGCTTCAGTCGTCTCACCATGCTGTGCGAATCCGCGACCTGCCGCCGCCAGGCTTTGCTGGCCTGTTTTGACGAGCCCTCCACGCCTTGTGGCCAATGCGATATCTGCCGCGGCGAAGTTGCGCTTTATGATGGCACGGTCGATGCGCAGAAAGCTTTGTCGGCTGTCTATCGTACGGGTCAGCGTTTTGGCGCAGCTTATGTTTCCGATGTGCTGATGGGCGTGGCGAGCGAGGCGATTGCGCGCAATGGCCACGATCAGATCAAGACCTTTGGTGTGGGCTCCGACAAAACCAAAACGGCGTGGACCGCTATCTTGCGCCAATTATTTGCCGCCGACGCTCTGGCCAGCGCCAGCGAGGAATATGGCGGTTTTCGCCTGACGCCGCGCGGCGAGGCCATTTTGCTGGGGCGCGAAACCATTGCTTTGCGCAAGGACGCGGCCCGTCCACCCAGACCTCCGCGCACCAAAGGTGCGCAAACGGCGGCTGTCGAGGGGCTTGATGCGGATGATGCGGCCATGTTCGCTGCTTTGCGGGCTGCGCGCCTGGCGATTGCCCGCGAAGAAGGTGTCGCGGCCTATGTGGTTTTTGCCGATCGTACGCTTTTGGAACTCGCTCGCCAGCGCCCCATGACCTTGCGCGAAATGGCTGCCATTCACGGCATTGGCGCTGCTAAACTGGAGCGTTACGGGGAGCCTTTTCTGGAGGTCCTCCTCAACGCTTGCTGACCCACGTCCGAGCGGGGAAAACCCAATAATTTCGGCCGCTTTTTCGTGCCTTTCGGCCTCGAAATAGGCTAAATTCTGGCTTACGAATCGCCTGTCTCAAAAGGGCATCCGGAAGCAGAGTTTTTGCGCGTTTTCCAGATCGCCATTGCCCCGAAAATTGAAGAGTTGCTCGCCCCATGGCTGATCCTATTGCAACGCCTGAAGAGCCGGTTTACGGCGCCGATTCCATCAAGGTCCTGCGTGGTCTTGACGCCGTGCGTAAGCGCCCCGGCATGTACATCGGCGATACGGATGACGGCTCGGGCCTGCACCACATGGTCTATGAAGTCGTCGATAATGCGATTGACGAAGCTTTGGCCGGACATGCAACGCTCGTCACCGTCACGCTGAATGCCGATGGCTCGTGCACCGTCACCGACAATGGTCGTGGCATTCCAACCGACATTCATTCCGAAGAAGGCGTGTCGGCTGCTGAAGTCATCATGACGCAGCTGCATGCGGGCGGAAAATTCGACCAGAATTCCTACAAAGTCTCCGGCGGTCTGCATGGCGTGGGCGTCTCGGTGGTCAATGCGCTGTCAACTTGGTTGAAGTTGCGCATTTGGCGTGATGGCAAAGACCATGAAATCGAATTTCATCATGGCGATGCGGTTGCGCCGCTGAAAATTCTGGGCGATGCGCCCATGGATGGCGGCGCTCCCAAGCGCGGTACGGCCGTCACTTTCATGCCTTCGCCCGAAACCTTCACGATGATCGAATTTGACTATTCGACCATTGAGCATCGTTTGCGCGAATTGGCCTTTTTGAATTCTGGCGTGCGTATTGTTCTCACCGACGCGCGTCATGCGGAAAAGAAAGTCGAAGAGCTTTTCTACGAAGGCGGTTTGGAAGCTTTCGTGCGCTATCTCGATCGCGCGAAATCGCCATTGATCGGCGCGCCAATCATGATGCGTGGCGAGCGTGACCGCATCACGGTGGAAGTCGCTCTGTGGTGGAACGACAGCTATCATGAGAATGTTTTGGCCTTTACCAATAACATTCCCCAGCGCGATGGCGGCACGCATTTGGCGGGCTTCCGTGCGGGTCTGACGCGCCAAGTGACGGGCTATGCGGACGCGTCCGGCATCACCAAGAAAGAAAAGGCTGATCTGACAGGCGATGATTGCCGCGAAGGCCTGACCTGCGTTTTGTCGGTGAAAGTGCCTGATCCGAAATTCTCGTCACAGACGAAAGACAAGCTCGTTTCCTCGGAAGTGCGCCCTGTTGTGGAAGGTCTCGTCAACGAGATGCTTCAGCAATGGTTTGAAGAGCATCCGGCTGACGCGAAAACTGTTGTCACCAAAGTGGTGGAAGCCGCTCTCGCGCGCGAAGCAGCCCGCAAGGCGCGTGAATTGACACGTCGCAAGGGCGCGCTGGATGTCGCCAATCTGCCGGGCAAACTCGCTGATTGTCAGGAACGCGATCCTTCAAAGGCTGAACTCTTCATCGTCGAAGGAGATTCGGCGGGGGGGTCTGCCAAGCAGGGCCGCAATCGCGAATATCAGGCCGTGCTGCCTTTGCGCGGCAAGATTTTGAATGTGGAGCGCGCGCGTTTCGACAAAATGTTGTCGAGCCAGGAAATAGGTACGCTGATTACGGCGCTGGGCACAGGTATCGGGCGTGATGATTTCAATCCCGACAAGCTGCGCTATCATAAAATCATCATCATGACGGACGCTGACGTTGACGGCGCGCATATTCGCACGCTCCTGCTGACCTTCTTCTTCCGTCAAATGCCGGCTTTGATTGAGCGCGGGCATATCTACATTGCCCAGCCGCCGCTTTACAAAGTGAAGCGCGGTCAGTCCGAGCAATATTTGAAAGATGAGCGCGCGCGCGAAGAATATCTCATCGACAACGGCCTCGAAGGCGCCATTCTGCGCACCGGTCATGGCGGCGAGCGCGGCGCGCAGGATTTACGTGCGATCATCGAAGAGTCGCGGATCGTGCGTCAGGTCTTGGCGCAGCTCCATTCGCGTTATGACCGCACGGCGGTTGAACAGGCCGCGATTGCTGGCGCTTTGAAGCCCATCGGCTTGATGTCGGATGAAGAGACGGCGCGTCTGGCTGCCGATATTGCGCGCCGCCTCGACGCCCTATCGGAAGAAACCGAACGCGGCTGGGCAGCTACTGTTGAAAACGGCGGCTATGTCTTTGCACGTGAAGTACGTGGTGTGCGTCAGGCCTCGGTACTGGATGCAGGCCTGCTTGCCTCAGCCGAAGCCCGCCGCTTGGACGAGCATTCGGCCTCGCTGCGCGAGGTGTTTGAGAGCCCTGCCTTGCTCGTGCGCAAAGCTGAAGAGACACAGGTTGCCGGGCCCAGCGAATTGGTTGAGGCTGTGATGGCAGCTGGCCAAAAGGGCATCAGCCAGATGCAGCGTTACAAAGGTCTCGGCGAGATGAATCCCGAGCAGCTCTGGGAAACCACGCTCGACCGTGAAGTGCGCTCGCTCTTGCAGGTGCGCATCAAGGAAACGGTCGAAGCGGATGATATTTTCGTCAAGCTGATGGGCGATGTGGTCGAGCCGCGCCGCGAGTTCATCCAGGAAAATGCGCTCAACGTCGCTAATCTCGACGTGTGATGCGATCAGGGCGCGGCGGGTTGCTCTAAACCCGCTGCCTCCGTACGAAAATGCCGGATCTTAGCAGAAGTCTAGTCGAACTTTTTGGGCGGCAGCGGTCGATTGAGTGTGTCGCCTCGGGCTGTCTTGCTGACAGAAAAGCGCGCAAAAGCGGACTGATACCAGTCCTCGCCCTTGAAATCGTGCGAGCGCGACTTTGCCTGATCTTTGCTTTTCTGGAGAGTTGGGGCGAGCCGTTCTTTAGGTGTCGGCGCGTTATTATTATCGTTTTCCATGGACTCGTGAAAACCTGACGCAAGACATAAACAGTTAACAAGGTGTTATTATCGCCAAGATTCAATTTTGTAAAACAGAAGATTGTGCCGTTGAGCTTCCTCGCGGCGGAGAAAACTTTTCTTTTTGTATTGGCTTGATCGATTTTTGTGTCTTGAGCCGCAATTCCTGAGGCGGTTCGATCTCTTTCTCGAGGTCTTCAGCTGATATGACGCGATTTGATTTCGCACCAAATTGCACCAGCACACGCGTGCCTTTCAGTAAAACAGGTTCACGCCCGCGCTGAATTTGGGCGATGATCATGGTTTTTCCGTCACCAAAGGCGATGACATATTCAATTGCATTGTCGGTCTCGATGAGGTCATGGGCCAATTCCCCCGCCACGCCGCCAAGAACAAGCCCGCCCAGCATGGCCCCATTCGTTTGCCCAATGACGGCCCCTGCTGCTCCGCCTAGAAATGCGCCACCCCCAACAGCTTGCGTGGAATCGCTGCGCACACTCACCGGCCGATGGCTCAGCACGGTTCCATAGCGGGTTTCGAATGCCTGCCCTGCATCCTCGAGAGGAATATCTGTCGTGCTTTTATTGGCGCAGCCAGCCAAAAGGAGGCCCGCCAAAAGAGCCAGATGTGAAAAAAATTTCATCAAAGCTGAACTCGAACAAAACAAAAAAGAATTGGCGCACCCGGCACGATTCGAACGTGCGACCTTTGCCTTCGGAGGGCAACGCTCTATCCAGCTGAGCTACGGGTGCAAAAATAAAGGCGGGCCGAAGCCCACCTTTTTCTAGCCGATCACGCTAAGGCCTGCAAATGGACTAAGGGCTCACGCCCCTGGGGTCACAATGCGGCGGCGTGTCGTGCGGCGTTCAACAATCACGGCCCGTCCGGAGGGGCTTGGCGTTGCGGGTGCGACGCGCTGAATTGTTGTTGCCCGGCGCTGTGCGCGCTGCGCGACCGCCCGGACCTCGTCTTCGCTGACGCCCATGAGCTGTGCTGCGACGGCAATCTGGTTGTCCAGACCTTCTGCGAAACATTCGGCGGCTTCCAGAGCCTCCTCAATTGTCGGAGGGTCATGACGCACACGGCGTCCGCCATATTTTGTGTTCCACGCAGCAGTCATTCGTTCACCGGGTTGATTCATGAATTTGGCTGTCTTGTAGACGATGCCGTGCGTATATCCAAACAGAATGCCACGGTTTTTCCATTGAGCCAGCGCAAAGTCGGAGGCTGGCTGCATGGCAGGTCTGCAAAGGACGCGCAGCATCATCAGAGGCTTGCGCGTTGCTCCCGGTGTTTTGGGTGAGTTGGTATTTTAGGCGGCTGAAGAAATCTTCTTGCGCCCGCCAGCGGCTTCGCCATTGAGGCTACTGACGAGGCCCGGCGCTGGTTTGAAGACGATGGCCATGCGCGGCTCAATCATCACATCTGTGCCGAGCTTCACGTTCCGGCCCTTACGGGCAGCGCGTTTGAGCACAAGGAATTTGCCAAAGCCTGAAAGCATCACAGGCTCACCACGCAAAAGTGTCTCGGTGATCAAGTCGAGAAAAAGCTCCACAAATCCACTGGCATCTGAACGGGGCAGGCCTGTGGCCTTGCAAACAGCGTCAGCAAGGTGGGCGCGGGTGAGGTTGGTTGGTTCTTTATCCGTCATGGTCTGTTCGCTCACGTCGTGCTGACGAGATCCCGACTTTCATGTGTGAGAGAAGATGTGCTTCCTTGGCTCAGCATTGATCGCTCTTCGCCAATCAGCATGTACCCTTCAGAGCGCACACTGCGTATGTGGCGTTCTGATCCAATGTCTTCGAGTTTGCGACGTAATTTGCTGATCATCACGTCGATGGAGCGGCTCATAGATTCTTGTCCCTGCCCCATGACGGCACGCGCAATTGCATGTCGATCAACAACACGCGCCTCATTCTGAATCAACAAATACAGCAAGCGGAATTCACTACCTGTCAGAGTGATTTGTGTTTTACGGCCATTTCGCAAGCTGCGATTGGTGATGTCGAGCACAGCTGCGCCGCAGGCCATTTCTACCTGCGTAGGAATGGTTGCGTTTCGCTTTGGCTTGTAAAAGCGTGCGACGCGCAAACTCAATTCACGCATATCCAGCGGCTTGGGAATGACGTCCAACGCGCCGCGTTGGAAAAAATCGATGCGGTCTGCAGCAGTCATGAGGTCTGTGACAACAATTGTGTCGATGCCCAGACTGTCGAGCTCGCTCAGAAAGCTCAAAACATCTTCGGATTGTGCGGCAGGGTCTAAAATGAGCAAGGTCGGAGACATGCGCTGAAAGCGACGGCGCGCATCAGTGATCGAATTTGCCGTATCAACCCGCGCCCCCATAGGAACAAGGCAGGCTATGATCGCCTGTCTGAGGTCACGGTCGTCTTCGACCAGAAGGACGGAAATATCCTTCAATGGGCTCTCCTGCTCAGCGCCGATGATCAACAAGTAAGCTGAAGCTTCCTCTAGCGCAAAACTATGGAATTGTTGAGTAATTTCTACACTCTTAAGGACAGATGCCGCCCAAAGTGAGCTCAATACTCACTCAGAAGGGAAGGCCACCCAAAAAAGTGAACCGAGCATTGTCTTTACTGGGTTTTCTCGGGTTTGGCTTTGGCGGCGCAGAATTTGAATTCGGGAATTTTTCCCGCTGGATCAAGCGCCGGATTGGTCAACAAATTGGCGGCGGCCTCCGCGTAGCAGAAGGGCAGGAAGATCATGCCCCGCGGTACATCCCGATCTTCGCGGACACGCGTGGTCACCGCCCCACGCCGGGTTTCGATTCGAATCTCATCGCCCGGCCTTGCACCCATATGGGTGATCTCGGCCGGGTTCATCAGAGCAATGGCTTCGGGTTCGAGCTGGTCGAGAATTGTGGTGCGCCGCGTCATGGAGCCCGTGTGCCAATGTTCGAGCACGCGGCCTGTCGATAAGATCATAGGATAATCTTCATCCGGCACTTCATCGGGCGGCGCGATGCAGGCCGGCACAATCCGCGCGCGCCCGCTCGGCGTCGGGAAATGATCTCCAAAGATAATGCTTTCGCCGGGATGATCATCGGCGAGTGCGGGATAGGTGACAGCCCCCTCGCGCTCCAATCGCGCCCAACTGATATGGGCGAGCGAGGGCATGATGGCGCTCATTTCGGCAAAGACATCAGCCGGACCTTGATAGGTCCAGGCAAGGCCCAAGCGCCGCGCCATTTCCTGAATGATCCACCAATCTTGCCGCGCGTCGCCGGGCGGTGGAACAACAGTGCGCGCCATTTGCACACGTCGATCCGTATTGGTGAAGGTCCCGCTCTTTTCCGCAAAAGCAGATGCGGGCAAAATTACATCGGCATGGAAGGCCGTTTCGGTGAGGAAAATATCCTGCACAACGAGATGATCAAGGCGCGCCAAAGCGGCGCGTGCATGATGAAGATCTGGGTCCGACATGGCCGGATTTTCACCTTCAATATACATGCCGCGAATTTCGCCCTTGAGGGCCGCATTCATGATCTCGACAACAGTGAGACCGCGTTGCGGATCAAGTTTCTGGCCCCAGAAAGTCTCGAAAATATCGCGAATATCGCCAGCTTCTACGCTGCGATAATCGGGATAAAGCATCGGAATGAGGCCGGCATCTGAAGCGCCTTGCACATTGTTCTGCCCGCGCAGCGGATGCAGGCCGGTACCGGGTCGCCCGATTTGTCCGGTGATCAGTGCGAGTGCGATCAGACAGCGCGCATTGTCTGTGCCATGCACATGCTGGCTGATGCCCATGCCCCAGAAAATAATTGAGGCTTTTGAGGTGGCATAAGCACGTGCGACTTCGCGCAATGTTGGCGCGTCGATACCGCAGAGCGGAGCCATTTTCTCGGGCGTAAAATCAGCAACATGCGCTGCGAGCTTTTCATAATCGAGTGTATGCACCTCGATATAGTCGCGGTTGGTGAGCTCTTCTTCAACGATCACATGCAGCATGGCATTGAGCAAAGCCACATCGCTGCCGGGACGAAAAGCCAGATGTTTCCACGCATGACGCGAAAGAGATTGATGGCGCGGGTCGGCGATCACCAGTTTCACATGCCGTTCGCGCACAGCATTTTTGATGAAGGTTGCCGCGACCGGATGATTGACCGCCGGATTGGCGCCAATGATCATGATGAAATCAGCATCGCGCGCGGCTTCAAACGGAGCCGATACGGCGCCCGAAGAAAGACCTTCCATCAAAGCAGCAACAGATGAGGCGTGGCAAAGCCTTGTGCAATGATCGACATTATTGCTGCCAAAGCCTGTCCGCACGAGCTTCTGGAAGAGATAGGCCTCTTCATTCGAGCCTTTGGCCGAACCAAATCCTGCCAGAGCGCGCGGACCCTGTGACGCACGAATATCTTTCAAGCCGCGCGCTGCCAGATCGAGTGCTTCCTCCCAGCTGGCTTCGCGGAAATGCGTAAAGGGATTGGCAGGATCAACATGATCGTCGGCATGTTTGGCTTTGCCGTAGAGGCGAACCAGCGGTTTGGTCAGACGATGCGGATGGGCAATATAATCAAAGCCAAAGCGGCCTTTGACGCAGAGCCGATTATGATTGGCCGGACCATCGCGCCCAATAGCATTGACGATTTTGTCGTCCTTCACTTCATAAGTGACCTGACAGCCAACACCACAATAAGGGCAAAGTGAATCGACTTGTCTGTCGGGTGTGACGGCGCGTTTTTGCGTGTCATCCATTAGACTTGCTGGCATGAGCGCGCCCGTCGGACAGGCTTGTACACATTCTCCACAAGCGACACAGGTTGACTGACCCATGGTATCGTCAAAATCAAAGACGATTTTTGCGGCATCGTGCCGATAGGCCATGCCGATCACATCATTGACCTGAACTTCACGGCACGCGCGTACGCAGAGCCCGCATTGAATACAGGCATCAAGATTGACGCGCATCGCCGGATGGCTTGGATCGGGTGCAACTGATTTTTGTTTCGCCGGAAAACGGCTTGTTTGCACGCCTGCCAGATCAGCCTGTTTCCAGAATTCGGCTTGCGGATCATGCGCGTTTTCCTGGGCAGGCTGGTCCGCGAGCAATAATTCCATCACCAAGGTGCGGGACTTTTCAGCGCGCGTGCTTTGGCTGGAGACTTCCATGCCAGCGGTCGGTTCACGTCGGCAAGAAGGCGCCAGAACGCGCTCGCCTTTGATCTCGACCATACAAGCACGGCAATTGCCATCGGGCCGATAGCCATGCGCATCGCGATGGCACAAATGCGGAATGGATGTGCCAAGGCGTTTCGCGACTTGCCAGATGGTCTCGCCCGCTTGTGCTTCGACCTCATGACCATCCAGTGAGAAGCGGATTGTCTCGCTCATTTGCGCATCTCCGCAAAGAGATGCGGAAAATGCTGCACAAGCGATTGCACCGGATTGGGGGCTGCTTGTCCCAGGCCGCAAATGGAGGAATCGCGCATAACTTGCGCGAGATCATCCAGCAGAGACAAATCCCAAGTCTCGGCTTTCATGAGCTGCAAAGATTTGGCCGTGCCCAAACGACAGGGCGTGCACTGGCCGCAAGATTCATCGGCAAAAAAGGCCATGAGATTGCGCGCCGCTTCCTTCAGATCATCCTTGTCGGAGAGAATGATGATTGCGGCCGAGCCGATGAAACAGCCATGTTTTTCAAGCGTCCCGAAATCGAGCGGCACATCGACGAGCGAGGCTGATAGGATGCCGCCAGAGGCCCCGCCGGGAAGATAGGCCGCCAATTCATGGCCTTCGGCCATGCCGCCGCAATAGTCGTTCAGTAATTGCGCCAGCGTGAGCCCCGCAGGCGCGCATTTGACGCCGGGATTTTTAACGTGGCCCGAGACTGAATAATGGCGCAAGCCAGTTGCGCCATTGCATCCTTGCTCACGCCACCAATTTGCGCCTTTTTCAGCGATCAGGCGCACAAAATAGAGCGTCTCGACATTATTGGTCAGCGTTGGCCGACCAAAAAGGCCTGATTGAAACGGTAGGGGCGGGCGTTGGCGCGGATAGCCGCGTTTGCCTTCAAGCGATTCGATGAGGGCTGATTCTTCACCGCAGACATAAGAGCCAGCACCGCGGCGTATATGAATGGGCGTCCAGCCTGCAGGTAGTTTTGTGATCTCGCGCGCGAGCGCGTGGCGCAGACCTGCATATTCATCGCGCAGATAAAAATAAATCTCGTCTGCGCCCACAATATGCGCGGCAATCAGCGCGCCTTCCAGAACGCGATGCGGGTCTTTTTCGAGAAGATAACGATCCTTGAACGTGCCGGGCTCACCTTCATCGGCATTGACGATCATCGCCTTGCGGCCATTCATGCCGCGCACAGCGCGCCATTTGCGCGCCACAGGAAATCCCGCGCCGCCCATGCCGCGCAAACCGGCCTGATCAAGAAGCTCCAGAAGCGCATCGGCTTCTTGTCCGGAGTCACGCACTTTTTCGTAAAGCGCATACCCACCTTGAGCACGATAAGCATCAAAAGCGGTTTCGCATTTTTCTTCCGGTTCTGTCTGTTGGGCTTGCGCAGCAGCCATGACAGTTTGGGCATTGGCAGGCGCGATCACATTTTGGCCGACAACAGCAGCCGGCGCGCAGGCGCATTGTCCGATACAGGGCACAGGTTGAATGCGGATATTTTTATCCGTCGCCTTTTCAAGCTGCGCGAGAAGATCGTGTGATCCGGCAAGCGCGCATGACAGGCTTTCGCAGATACGGATGGTCAGCGCAGGGATGGGCGCCTCATCTTCCTTCACCACATCGAAATGCACGTAGAAAGTCGCTGTCTCATAGGCTTCAACGAGCGAGAGGCGCAAAGCTTCCGCAAGCGCGGTGAGATGGCGCGCGCTAATCTGCCCATAATGATCTTGAACGAGATGCAAATATTCGATGAGCAGATCAGGGCGACGCGGGCTTTCTCCCAAGAGCGCATCAATCTCGGCTTGCGATTGCGCATCCGCCACGCGGCCTTTGGGCGTGTTCCGCGCCTGTCCGCCGCGACCGGGATGAGGGGGCCTGTCGATCCTGTTCATGATCTCGCTCATGGGATCAGTCTAATCCTCAATCGGGCGGGGTGTCATTGGCCGCAAGTACAGCACCCGCCAGATAAAGCGAGCCGCAGATCAGAATGCGCGGAGCCATGGGCCAGCTCCGTGTGCTGAGCACTTGCAAAGCCGCCTCCACACTCTCAGCAGATCTTGCTGGAATCTGTGCAGCCTTGGCTAGGCTCGCAATCTCATCGGCAGAGCGCGCCACATGTTCGCCGGGGATCGGCAGCGCGATCAATTCCTGCGCGAGACCGGAAAAATGGGACAGGAAAGCCGCCGTGTCCTTGGTCGAGAGCGAGCCGCACAGCAGGATCAAGGGTCGCGATTGACGCTCCTCGAATTGCGCCATGGCATCTGCCAAGACGCGGCCACCCGCTTCATTATGTGCGCCATCGAGCCAAAGCTCAGCCCCCTTTGGCGCGAGATCAATGAGGGTTCCACGCGTGAGGCATTGCAGGCGCGCCGGCCATTCGGCATGGCCCAGACCTTGCGCAATGGCAGCGCTGGTGAGGTCGGGCACGCATTGGCGCAGACAGGCGATGGCCAGAGCAGCATTGTCGATCTGATGGCGACCGGACAGGCGCGGCAAAGGCAGATCGAGCAGGCCTTGCGCATCTTCGAAAATCAAACGGCCATTTTCTTCCCGCGCGGTGAAATCACGCTCGGCCAAAATCATGGGAGCGCGTCCGCGGCGCGCTTCGCGTTCCAGCTCGCGCAAAGCATCCTTGGGCTGCACGGCGCTAAAGACAGGCGCACCGGGCTTGATGATGCCAGCCTTTGCAGACGCGATCTCGGCAATGGTGGTGCCCAAAAATTCCGGATGATCCATGGAAACAGGCGTGATGATTGTGGCGAGCGGATCATCAATCACATTGGTGGAATCGTAACGCCCGCCCAAGCCAGTTTCGAGCAGCAGATAATCAGCCGGATGCTCGCTGAACAAAAGTAAAGCTGCACAGGTTGTGATTTCAAACATGGTAACAGAGGCGCCGTCATTGGCCTTTTCGCAACGCGCGAAAGCATCGACCAATTCATCTTCCGTGACGAGACGGCCACGCCCCTTTTGCCCCAAGCGAATGCGCTCATGAAAGCGCACAAGATGGGGCGATGTATAGACATGGATGCTTTTGCCAGCCGCTTCCAGCATGGCGCGCATCAGCGCGACTGTGGAGCCTTTGCCATTGGTGCCCGCCACATGGAGAACAGGCGGTAGCTTTTGCTCTGGGTGTCCAAGCTTGGCGAGCAGATCGAATGTGCGCCCGAGCGACAGATCAATCTTGCGCGGATGGAGCGAGAGGAAACGCTCGAGCATTTCCTCCGATTGATTCATCTGTGGCGCTTTATCCGCCACGGCTGTTTAGGCCGCAGCTGAAGTATTGGTGAGCAGGCGGCACAGACGCGCGAGCGTGGCGCGCATCTCGCCGCGCGGCACAACCATATCGACCATGCCATGCGCCTTCAGATATTCCGCACGCTGGAAACCATCTGGCAGGCGTTCGCGAATGGTTTGTTCGATCACGCGCGCACCCGCAAATCCGATCACCGCGCCGGGCTCGGCAATCTGGATATCGCCGAGCATGGCGTAAGAGGCGGTCACGCCACCGGTCGTCGGATTGGTGAGCACAACGATATAGGGGAGCTTTGCCGCACGCAGGCGCTGCACGGCAACTGTCGTGCGCGGCATTTGCATCAGCGAGAACATGCCTTCTTGCATACGTGCACCGCCTGATGCGGTGAAGATGATGAAAGGCGTCTTGCGCGCAATCGCCGTTTCCATGCCGGTGATGATCGCTTCGCCCGCGGCCATGCCGAGCGAACCGCCCATGAAATCGAAATCCTGCACGGCAACAGTCGCCAGTGCATTTTCAATTTTGCCAACGGCGAGCTTCACGGCATCCTGACTACCCGTCTTGGAGCGATATTCCTTCAAGCGGTCAGTGTAGCGCTTCACATCTTTGAACTTCAGCGGATCAACCGGCACTTCGGGTGTGGCGATCTCTTCAAAGCTGCCATTGTCAAAAAGCGCGGTGAGACGCTCTTTCGCCGGGCAGCGCATGTGATAGCCCGAGCCCGGCACGACATAGAGATTGGCGGCGAGATCTTTGTGAAAGACCAGCTGGCCGGAATCAGGGCATTTCACCCAGAGATTTTCGGGCGTCTCGCGCTTCAGAATCGAGCGGATTTTTGGCGGGACGACGTTGGAAATCCAGTTCATCGGACGTGATATCCTTTGGGCTTATTCAGCAGCAGCTTTGCGCGCTTGGCGCACGCCATCGGCAATTTCAGAAACGAGTTTGGTCACAGCGCCAATGGTCTTGGGCGTCGCGCCATTCTTCTCGTCGAGTGAATTTTTAAGTGTGTCGATCAGCGCGGAGCCAACCACCACACCATCGGCATAGGCGGCAATCGCGCCAGCCGTTTGCGCGTTCTTAACACCAAAGCCGACAGCAATGGGCAATTGTGTCTGCTTCTTGATGCGCGCAACCGCGTCGCCGACTTTGGAATAGTCAGGTGTCGCAGCACCTGTAATGCCGGTGATCGACACGTAATAGAGAAAGCCCGATGTATTGGTCAGCACTTTCGGCAAACGCTTGTCATCGGTGGTCGGTGTCGCCAGACGAATGAAATTGAGCCCGGCCTTCAAAGCGGGAATGCACAATTCATCATCTTCTTCTGGCGGCAGATCGACAACGATCAAACCATCGACGCCCGCCTCATTGGCTTCGGCGATAAATTTATCAACGCCGCGCACGTAGATCGGATTGAAATAGCCCATCAAAACGATTGGCGTTTCATTGTCGTCTTTGCGGAAAGCCCGCACCAGATCGAGCGTCTTGGCGAGTGACATGCCAGCGGCCAGCGCGCGCAGGCCGGCGGCTTGGATGGACGGGCCATCAGCCATCGGATCGGTGAAGGGCATGCCGACTTCAATCACATCAGCGCCAGCCTTGGGCAGCGATTTGATCAGTTCGAGCGATGTTGCCGGATCAGGATCGCCTGCCATCAAAAAGGTGACGAGAGCGGCGCGACCTTCAGCGCGGCATTTTGCGAAGCGTGTTTCAATACGCGTCGTCATCACATGCCCCCCAAATGTTCAGCGACGGTAAAGATATCTTTGTCGCCACGGCCGCAGACATTGATGACCATCAAATGGTCTTTCGGCTTTGTCGGCGCGAGTTTCGAGACATAGGCCAATGCATGCGAGGGCTCGAGGGCTGGAATAATGCCTTCCATCTGGCAGCAGAGCTGCAAAGCGTCGAGCGCTTCTTTGTCGGTCGCAGATGTATAGGTCACGCGGCCAATGTCGCGCAGCCACGCATGTTCCGGACCGATGCCGGGATAATCGAGGCCAGCTGAAATCGAATGGCCTTCGTTGATCTGGCCGTCTTCATTCATCAAGAGATAGGTGCGATTTCCATGCAACACGCCGGGCTTGCCGCCTGCGAGCGAGGCTGCGTGACCATCCGGAACACTCAAGCCATGACCGGCTGCTTCCACGCCATAAATCTCGACGCTTTTGTCATCGAGGAACGGATGGAACAGACCAATCGCATTTGAGCCACCGCCGATACAAGCGACGAGCGAATCCGGCAGGCGGCCTTCTTGTTCAGCCATCTGCCAGCGCACTTCCGTGCCGATGATGGATTGGAAATCACGCACCATGGCGGGATAGGGATGCGGGCCAGCGGCTGTGCCGATGCAATAGAAAGTGTCTGCGACATTGGTCACCCAATCGCGCAGAGCTTCATTCATCGCATCTTTCAGCGTACGTGCGCCTGATTGTACGGGCACGATTTTCGCGCCGAGCATTTTCATGCGGAAGACATTCGGCTTCTGGCGTTCAACGTCGACGGCGCCCATATAGACGACGCATTCAAGACCATATTTCGCGCAAGCTGTGGCTGTCGCAACGCCATGCTGGCCCGCGCCTGTTTCCGCAATGATGCGCTTCTTGCCCATGCGGCGTGCGAGCAAAATCTGGCCGAGCACATTGTTGATCTTATGCGCGCCGGTGTGGTTGAGCTCATCGCGCTTGAAATAGATTTTCGCGCCGCCAAGTTTTTCTGTCAGGCGTTCTGCGAAATAGAGCGGGCTCGGACGACCGACGTAATGTTTGGCGAGATGATCAAGCTCAGCCTGAAAAGCCGGATCCTTTTTGGCGACCTCATAGGCCTTTTCCAGCTCAAGAATGAGCGGCATCAAAGTCTCAGCGACAAAGCGGCCGCCGAACAGGCCGAAATGCCCGCGCTCATCGGGTCCGGTGCGATAGGAATTCTGCAAGGTCGTGCTCAAAGATCGGCTCCTGAAGTCGGGCCGTGTCTTACCGCGTTGCGCCCGCTGAACCAAGCGCTTCCATGGATTTTGGGTCCCGCAGAGCAGCGACAAAAGC
>Ga0209400_1000528_pt1 | contig 33381 bp, 47 predicted proteins | sample M_130807_EF_Meta_FD_187313 | JGI IMG/M metagenome (GOLD analysis project Ga0209400, IMG submission 187313) | Freshwater microbial communities from Lake Montjoie, Canada to study carbon cycling - M_130807_EF_MetaG (SPAdes) (version 2) | ecosystem: Environmental > Aquatic > Freshwater > Lake... | reverse complement strand
ACCGTGTCGGCGTTCATGAACTCGGGTGGCTCCTTGCCAAGCACCTTGTACACACGCTCAAGACCGTTGTAGGCGCGACGTCGCGTCGCGTCATCGGCCGTGGATGTCAGCACCGCGAGCATCGCGCCCGCGACCGACGGCCACACGTCCCGCACAAAGCCGGTGCTTGCCACAACGATATCACGGTCTGGCGGTGACGCGTCAGCGCCCTTGCCGGACTGACCGCGCGCCCACGCTGCGGCGCGTTCGCTCTCGGTGCGGCTGCCACCGCCCCAGAGCGCATGCGCCACCACGCCTGGTGACGGGTAGTCGGGATGTCCGCGGTCCGCGGATGGCGCGTCAAGGTCACCCATGTGCCGGGCAAACCACGCGCCCATGCGGACCGCCTTGTCGTCCGACACGTTGCCTCCGGCCATCGACCGCGCTTCCGCCAGCGTCTTGTCGGTGACCCCGTCGCCGGACAGTCCGTCCGCGTGCCACTCCAGACCCTGCCGCGCGTTCTGGCGCAACCAGCCGGGTGCCTCGATCTTGACAACGGACATCGCCGTACCGGATGTCGTCACCGGCGGATCGACGGACCTGACGCGGATCGCGTCGGCGTTCGCCGGAATTGGCACGACTGAGATCTCGAGGAGTTCCTTGCGGACATGTCGCACCGCCGTGCGTGGGTCCGGCGCAACGGTCACGAGCGCCTTGATGGTGTCGTCATCGAACGCGCGTGATGCGCGCAGCGATGCCATGTCCGGGTATTCGATTGCCAGTGGCCGGAACCCGACGCTCACCGCGCGCAGGTCGCCACCTTCGACCAGCGACCGCGCAAGCGCGCCGTACTCGCTTTCGTTGAAGCGGATGTCCGCCAGCCAGCCCGCGTCGCTGCGGCTTATCGCCACGCATCGGCCCACGATGGCCTCGATGCTCGTGTATTGGTGGCTGTCCAGGACGACCGGGTTGGTCAGGTATTGCGTGAAGTCCCACCCTTCGAGCGTGACGACCTCGCCCTGGCGGTCCAGCCGGTCGTTCGTGAACAGGAACGTGTAAATGGGCACGCCGTCCGCGCCGACCTGCTTGGCCTGGTACGTTGCGTCGGTGTAGGTCTTGTCGTTCATCGCGTCCTCAGTCGGTTTCGAAAGTCAGGGTGCACCGGCAGTTGACCACTTCCTTCGCCGATGGCAGGTCGTGCGGCGCCATGCCGGTCACGTTGCCGACGTGGAACGGCTGATCGAGCGGGATGTTGCGGTTGCGAGGATCGCGATGCGCTGCGACGTGGCTCTCGCGGGTCCGGCTGTCAAGCGCCGCCAGCCAGTTTTTGCCGGTCACGACGCCGGATTGGTGCGCGCCCTCAAGTGCGCCGGAGTTGTACGCTCCGACGACCTCGGTGCGCGCGATGGCGGTTGTCCGCCATGTGGCTGCGTCCGTGAAGATGGTTGCGACCCGCGCCGATAGTTCGGGTATGCCTTCGCCCGCGTTGATCCCGGCGACCAGCGTCTGTTGCAGCGCCGCGTAGGTCGTGTCGTTGACCGAGCGCGCGAACCGTTGCGCCCGGCCCTCGATCATCGCCACCGCCTGCGGCGACTGGAGATCGAACCGCGCGAGGATGCCAAGGTCGGTCAGGGTTGCATCGCCCGCGTCGCCGACCGTTGCGGTGATCAGCGGTTGGCCGAGCGCGCGCAGCCTGCGGTTCCATTCCGCGAGGCTGATTGGTTCCTCGGCTGCGTCGCCCGGTGCTTTCGCCGCCTTGGACCGCAGTCGCGATAGCGCGCTGGCCTGCTGGCGACGGAAGTACTCGCGCATCATGCGCTCGAACGCCGGTTCGTGCTTGTCGGTCTCGGTCGTGAACGCCTTCCATGTAGCCATGTGGCCTGCGCTCTCGTATTCGTGATACGCCTTGCCGGACGCGGTGACGGCCGGTGACGGAAGCGCGAGCACCGGCCACGCGATGGATTGCAGCGCCTTGACGGGTACCGGTGTCGTCGATACCTCGGTCGATGGCAACGCCGTCGGTGGCGGTGCCTTGGCGAGACCCGCCATCGTCTCCTCGGTAACGGGACTGTAGACCGTCGTGTTCAGCCACGCTGCGTCGCCCCATGCGTAGCCGGTCTTGCCCGGTGGCAGAAACCGTGGTGCCAGTTCCTGAAGTGCGCGGTTGAGTGGCACGCCTGCACCGACCAACTTGACCACCTGGTCGATGACTTCAGCGCGGTCCTCCTGCAGGGTCTCGATGTCCGACGCGTCGAACTCGACCTCGTCGGCCTCGGTGCCGAACAGCGGGACCAACTGTTCGGTAATCTCATCAGCCAGAAACCGCGCCTCAGGTAGCAGCGTGTCGGTCCACAGCGCCTTCGCGGCCTGCTCGTAGTTGGAGTACGTCGAATGCGTCTGGTCGCCGATCAGTTGCGGCGCGACGCCATACACGGTGCACACCTCGCGGACCCCGTACGACATCAAGGACAGGAACTCGGCGTCTTTCGGCGTCAGGTTCATCGGCGTGAACGAGATCGGCTGCGTCAGGACGGCCGTGCGGTGCGCCTTGTCCGCGCCCTTGAACCGCCGCTCCAGCATCTGGCTGAGTTGTTCGGCCTGCTCGCGGGTGAGGCTTGACGTCTTGTCGGCGGGACCGATGACGCCTGACAGCATCATGCCGGAGTCGAAGATCTGGCGGTTGGAGCGCATCGCGCCCGCAGCCGTGTCGATTGCCAGACGCGCGGATGCAATCGGTGACAACCCGCTGAACTCGTCAGCCGGGTTGTCGTACTTCAGCCAGATCACGTCGGCAGGGTCGAACGCAATCGTCTTGCCTTGATCCTCGTAGAGGTACCCCTTGATGTACCGCACCGGGTCCGGCACGATCGTCATCTTGGACGGGTTCGCCCACCAGATCTCCCGTGGCGCGGATTGCGCCGAAGTGCGCCCCTCGACGCCGTTCTCCAGAACCCAGAACGCCTGCCCGTAGGTGCAAAGCGACATCTCGGTCATGCGGATCAACCGGCGGAATGTCCAATAGCCGTTGACCGAGCGCATCAGGTCGTACAACCGCCCCGATGTCACCTCGACGCGTTCGCCATTCGTGGCCCGCTTGTAGATTTTCAGGTGTAGTTTCGCCAGGTTCTTCGCCCGGATGTTGGAACAGGCGAAGACGGCAGCGTTGGTTGCCGGGTAATCGCCGTACGCGGCTGGCGCGTACCGCTCCTGATCGTGCCCGTAGGTCGTCTCGAAAGTGTCGACGGTTGCCGGACCCAACCGGAATGCCTTCGCGATGCGGTCGCGCCACCTCATATCATCACCCACTCGCCACCGCCGAGCATGAGATCGGTCAGCGCCCACACGAGCGCGTCCAGCCGGTCAGGGGATTTCGCAGCGTCCGCGGTGTACGTCGCCATTTGGTCCTCAAGGTCAGGGTACACGCCGACGTGATGCACGCGCCCCTGTTCGTACAACGCCGCCACCGGCTCGGCCCGTGCCAGTTTGCCCCGGCTGGCCCTGACACTACGATACGCGATATTCGCGTCGACCGTGCGCATGACGGTCTCGACAAGGTCGCCACCGTTGTTCGCCTCGGCGACCAGCCGGTCGGCGCCGAGGTCACGATACCGGCGCACCGCCTCCCGCGCCCATGCGTCCGGTGACGCGCGCAGCGTGTAATCCCCGATCACGTACGCGTGTCCGTCGTCGCCGAGACCGCAGGCGACGATCCCCGTCATGTCCGCATCCTCGCCGGACGTGACGGCCGGGTCGACGGCGACGACGACGCGCCGGAACGTTGGCGCGTGACGCACGCGGTGATCGTCGATCATCGCCCGCGTCCACAGCGCGCCTGGTGTGTCCTCAAGGAGTTCGGCGTACAACTCCTGACGTCCGAGTCTGGTGCCCTCGTATTGCCGACGGATCTGCGCAAGGAACGCCTCCGGCAGGTTGGACGCATTGTCGAAGGTCGAACCCGTGGTGACGACGGTGCCGCGTTCGGCGATGAGGTCACGCAGGATGCGCGTGGGCTTCGGCGTCGTTGTGACGACGGCACGCGGGTCGATGCCGAGACGCAGTCCGAGTTGCAGCATGTCCCACGCCTCCGGGTAGCGCCACGCCGCAAGTTCGTCGCACCATGCGGCGTCGTGTTGCGGCCCGCGCAACCGGTCCGGCTCATCCGCCGAGTACGTCGTCGCCATCGCGCCGTTCGGCCACTTCAGGCGACGCTTCGACGGCTCGTACTCGGGTCGGTTGCCTGGCGGTGCGACGGCAAGGATGCCCGACTCGCCTTCGACCATGACGTCGCGCGCATCGGCTGCGGTCGCGCCGACGATGGCGACGCGCTGTCGCCCGTGTTGTTCGACCTGCGCCCGGACCCATTCCGCGCCCGTGCGCGTCTTGCCGAAGCCTCGACCCGCGAGCACCAGCCACGTCCGCCAATCGGTGACGGGTGGCTGTTGGTTCGGACGTCCGACGATGCGCCATTCCCGGCGCATTGCTTCGAGGTCCGCGTCAGTCCGGGTCACCTGTTGCAACACCTGGCGTTGCAGGTGGCGTGGCAACCGTGCCAGCCTCTGCAATGGTGAGAGCGTCGAGGAATCGGTCAACGTCAAGACGGATTGGCCCTCCACCGGGTCCGCTTAGTTCGACCTCGGTCTTGTCGGTGTAGCCACGTTTGCGGCCCATCTTGCCGAGGAACCAACGCACCTGCTCGGGATGCCCATCCGCGATCAGTTTGGCGTTGGCGCGTTCGGCCACGTCAAGCACGCGCTCGCGTTCATCGTCGATGATCTGCTGGAGTGCGGGGTACCGCGCAATGTACCGGCGCACCGTCATCCCGGCACACCCGAGGTGCACTGCGGTGTCGCTGACGAAACCACCATGCGCACGCAACGCGTCCGCGATCTGCGTCATGGTGTACCGCTGTTCAGCCATTATGCCTCGCGTGGATCATCACAAAAGCACTGACGATCACGTCAACGGTACCACGCTCACCTCGACGCGTGGTGCGCGCTTGTCCTCGTACCGTTGCGCGTGGATCTCCGTCACCTGATCGTCATCACGGTACGCGATGCCGTTGAGCGCGTCGAGGGTCGCCTTCAGGATATTGTCCAGATCGCCCCGACGCCTCGGGCGGTACGCATCGAGGAACACCGCCACGGGTCCGAGGATCGGCGTGACGCCTTGCACCATCGCGATCATCCGCACCGCATGGCGGAATGCCAGCGCCTCCGGCGTCAGCGCCAGATGACCCCGCGCGCGTCTGTACATGTGATTGACCGTCGGTGGGTACGGCAGCACGAGCGTCATCATGCGCGTGCCATCGCGTCCGGCATCGTGCGCCGGACGACGACGCTGGCGAGCACGGCGACCTCATCCGCGCCGATCCTCGACAGGTCCGGCATCGCCTGATGGGACACGAGGATGTCGATGTACGCGCACGCCGCAGCCTGCTCGTCATCGGTCGGCGTGCGTGCGCACAGTTTCACGGATGCCTCCCATACGTCAATCGCCAGCGCGGTGCGGTGGACGTACGTCACAGCGCCACCTCCCACGTGGACCGCGGGCACACGAACCGGATCGTCCTTGGTACGCCGCCCGTGACGCTGTCGCCATCTTCGAACGCCCACGCGACGAGCACGAATGATCGCCAGTGGTTGGCGTTCCCGAGTTCCTCGTCCTCCGCGTCGGCCTGGCGGATGGCGTCCCACAACTCCTCGGGCGACCCGAGATCCGGACGCGGTGGGTAGATGATCCGGAGTTCGCTCAGCACGTCCTCGGTCTCCACCTGCATCGTGACACCGCACGGTTGCGCCCTGATCCACACGATCAATCGTGCAGGCAATCCGAACGCGTCGATCAATGGCATCGGTCGTATCCCCTTTGTGACGCCACGGCCTCGAATGTCCGCCGGCCACGCAATAACGCGTGACGGACGCCACGCCCCGTCTTGCCTTGGCGCTGCGCCGACTCGACGCTGTTGAGTCCCGCCAGCATGGTCCGGACGCATTGCGCCTGGTATGGCGTCATGACGCCGAGTGCCTCGTTGACGATTGACGCGACATCCTTGCCAACCACGCGCGCATGCGGGTCCGATGACGGAAGCGCCTCGAATCCCGGGTCGGATCGGACCGCGTCGCCGGACCCGTTGACAGTTCCGTGGTCCAGCATCCCGTCCGGTGCCAGGCTGACGTGACGCCGGTAGGACGCACGGTTCGCAAGATCCAGCACGGTATTGCGCGCGATCATGTGAACCCACGCACGCAGCCCGTCGTGGCGTCCATGACCGGGTCTGCGCTTCACGGTCGGTAGGTTTGCCCACACCTTCGTCCAGACCGTTTGCACGCAATCCTCGGCGGACAGCGCGTCGAGCGTGCGCCCCTTCATCAGGCGCTGAACGTGTCCGGCGACCTCACCCTGGAGATCGTCGTATAGCGTGTCAAACGTCGCCTGCACATCGTCGATCAGCACCGGCGGTACGCCCCGCAAGTGCACTCGCGTGATCCCGTCACACGCCTCTCCCGTTCCGTGATCCACAGTCCGCGTAAGCGGTCCGCATCGAACAGTGCCCACAGTGCGATAGCCAGGAGCAGTCCCAACATCGCCATTTCCAACCCGACCGCCAGCCAGTATCCCGCCATTGTATCCCCCGTTCCACCCTCTTAAACGGACGTATTGTCAAGTGGTTGCGGTTGGTTGGTCCCCAAAAAGTACGGCGGGTACGGCGGGTTTAGGGGTGTTTTGACGTAAAGTCCCTACGTGAAATAAAAAACCTAGCACTTTATGGCAAAAAGGGTCTAAACCCGCCGTACCCGCCGTAACCCGCCGTACCGTCATCACCTCAACAATCCGATCCCGCGCCATGCACGCGCCCCGTGTCCAGTCTTGTACGACGTCATGCCACGCTCCCGTAGCGCGTTGCCGAGCGCCGTCGGCGTCATCGGTTTCTCATTGGCCTCGGCAGCCCACGCGTTGTACGCCTTGTGCAATTCGCCTGCGAGCGCAGTTGCATCCTCATCCACGGCGCACCGGCTTTCCATGAACCCACCGAACCAGTCAGAGTCCTCGCGGTACGTTACGCCAGCCACATCGACCGCACGCGGAACGATCAGTCCGCCTTCGCGCTGGTACCCATTCGTGCCACCCACGATCCATGCCATAACCGATGGCAGTTCGTCGCGCAGGCGTTTCTTCAGATCGCCCTGGACCTCGTTGTCGCGGATGCGTTCGGTGAACGGTATGCAGCGCATGCGGTCCCACAGTGCGTGACCACCACCGCGCACGACCGGCCGGTGATTGGTTGACAGCCACACCGTGTGGCTTGGTTCGAACGTGAACGGCGACTCGTACAACCGTCGCGCCGAGATCGTGTCGTCGCCCGTGATCCACTTGACCCGCGCCTCGTCGAACCGCCCGCCCTCGGGTGTTTCCTGCGACGTCACCAACCGCGCCCGGTACAGCGACGCGATGTCCGGCGTCGCGGACCCGCCACCGCGCGAGTCCTTGCTGGCAAGGAACAATGACGACGGCACCGTGAGACTGTATTCCCCGAACGCCGCCTGGCACGTCTCGATAAACGTGGACTTCCCGTTGCGTCCGGTGCCATAGAGGATCATCATGATCCGCTCGCTCGTGTCCCCGATCAGCGAATAGCCCATCGCCATCTGCGCGAACCGGCGCACCTCAGGGTCCGGCAGGACGCGCGCGACGAACCGCTCCCACGTGCTGTTCGGTTTCGATTCAAGGTCGGGATCGTAGCGCGACGGCTCGCCATTCCACCGGATCATCCGCGTGATCCGATCGTCCCGGCGCTGCGTGCGGAACTCGCCGTTCTTGAGATTCAGCGTGCCATTGCCGAAGTTCACAAGGTACGGTTCATCGTCCAGGCGTTCGGGACTGACGATCACGTTGGGTCGGGACCGCGCCATGTCGACCATCGCGGCGACGCGGTTGACCGACTGCGACCGTTCCGAGTGCTTGACGAGCGCGGTGCGTTGCGCGGGTTGCAGGTCCGGCGAAAAGTCCACGGCTGCGACGTTGGTCAGGTCGAGGATGGTTTCCACGGCCCGACGGCGGACCTCATGGTCACCCGCATCGCGTTCCCAGTGCGTCCCCGTCCACACCAGCCAGCACTTCCACGCCACGCAATACCGCAGGTCAATTCCGTGCGCCCGTAGCAACCGCTCGGCGTTGCCGAGGTCCGTCAACGGCATCCCGTCGCCGGTCAAGGCCATCGGTTTCGGTTCGTCCGGCACCGCCTCGATTGCCTCAATCGCCGACGCATCCGCCACGAGCGCTTCGAGGTCCGCCAGGGTCGCACCGCCTGTCAGATAGTCGCTGACATCCGCGCCCTTTCCCGTGACCGGCAACGTCACCACGACGACGGACGACGCGATCCCCGACAGCGCCTTCGCAATCGTGCGCGCACCGGCCCGTCCGGCATCGTCGTTGTCCGGCACGATGCGGACCTCGCGACCCCGCAGCCAGTCCCCGTAATGCGTTTTCCACTTCCCGGCACCCATCGGCACCGTCGTCACGGTTGCGCCCGTGGCTGCCAGCGTGTCCGCGTCCTTCTCGCCCTCGACGATCCACACCGGACCGTCCGACGCCAGGAGTTCCGGCAGGCGGTACAGGACCGTCCACACCTTCGCGAGCGACCATTCATGCGACCCGTCCGGCAACACCGCCCGTTGACGGAAGTCCTTTGGGTCGTACCGCAGGGTTTCGTGCACCACGGTGCCGTCCGCGTCACGGTACTGATACGTCGCCACCGCCTTGCGGTTCGCCACCGGCTTGACGGCCGGCCGGGATGCCTGCGCGAGTTCCATTGTCGCCATGTCCTCCGGCCACAGGCCACGCGCGATCAGCGCGCGCTTGACATCATCCTGCGAGCACTTTGCGTGGCAGAACCAGAGCGTCCGCGACCCATCATCAGCCTCGCTGATCGACAGCGACGCATGGCGATCCTCATGCGCCGGACATTTCGCCATCCATCCCTTCGCATTCCGTCGACCGCCGAGGCTGCGTGCCAGTTCCTCGGCGGTCGGGTACCGCGTCATTGTTGCCATGTCCCCTTTTCCAATCCCAGCCCGCTACCAGTCCGTGACGCCAACAATCACATCCGCCACCCGTACCTTGCGCCGAACCAGTGATACATCGCCCATCCTCCCAGGCAACGACAATGCGTGTCCGCCAACGGCACGGACAGCATCCGAGACTACGCTACCCCACGGCACATCGAATGCCGCCGAGGAGTCAGACAGGATGCCATGGCGCTGCCACCCACCAGAACGCATGCGCCCATTGGCAGACATGAGCGGCCAGTAGACCATCTGCACGGAACGCCCCCCATGCGTCATGTACGTGCCGCCGCGTGGCGGGAGCATGTCGCACAAGTCAGTGACCGATGCAACGTACATCCCGCCGAAATCGAGGCTGTCGATGGCAATCAATGCATCCGCGCACCACGCGTGGTCAGTGGCAGAAACCTTGCCACGATGCAACATCGCAAGGATTACGGGCACACCGGCGTCGTTCAACGCTACGTATTCGTCCCATAAGTCCGCGTCGATGCCCGTTTCCCACCATCCTGACGCACGCCGCAGCGTCATTGCTCGCTTGGTTTTCACCTCAATCGTGAACGCAATCCCCTCGCATTCTCCGATGATGTCCGGTGCGATGAATCGGTCGCTACGCCACCGCGCAATTGGCGTCCCATCGCCATTGCCCATGAATGGCCGTGCCAGCACGCCGTCATCCAGACACGCCCGCACGATTGCATCCTGAAGTTCATCATGGAACGGATCAGGCGTGAACTCCCAGATTCTCATAGCACCACTCCATGCGCGGAAAACGCCAGCGCGAACTCGTCACGCCGTGATCCGAGATACACCACTACCTGCCCCTGCATGGCGTTCGGATCGCGCCCTTCTGGTGACAGGAACTTGACGCGATATGAGAGCGCAAGCGTATGCCGATGCGGTGCGGATTGAAGATGATGGAACCACCGCGTGTCCGTCGCGTTGTTCACCAGGATCAGTGCCTCCGGGACATCACCTGCTAGGTGAGACTCCATCAACCGCTCGACAAACCGCTCGATTAGCCCTCGAGCGTATGGCGGGTTCATCCACACCCTGCCATGCCACCGTTGCGCCAGTCCATCCTGCTCGACGCCGTACCACGTCATTGCACGAACCGTCTCGTTCGCCAATGCGCTCGACGCAGGGTCGAGATCAATGGCGCCTAGAAATGAACGGGCACAGTCAATGAGATTTGATGGCGTGTACCACTCGTTCTCGCCGGTGTTGTACATCGCATGTGCGCGCTTCATGGCTTGCGCGGGCTCTTCACCAGCCACCATCTCGGTGACGGCGTTTCTTGCCTGCTCGCGCACCCGCTCATTCGGCGAGTCAAGGCTTTCGGCCAGTTGCTGCGTCGCCTTCTGCGTCAGCCCCGGGATGGACGCAATCGCCACCGGCGCCACGCCCGTCGCCTTGGCAACCTCGTCGACCGCACGCGCGTATTCAGCATGACGGCGCAACCTATCGGCTACCGCCGGTTCCTGAGTCGATAAAGGTATAGGATAACGGGCATAGTGCCCGTTATCCTGTACCTTTTCTCCCATCGGAATGAACAACGCAGAAGCACGCCCACGCGATATCAGTGAAGCCTTGGCAATGTCTTGCAGCAACGCCTTGTATTGCCCACGGTAGTACGCGATCACGTTCTCAGGCAGGTTGCGTCGCCCCAACTGGTGCGCGATCATCCACGCCTTCGCCTCGTCGCGTGTAGCAAATGACAGCGCCTCGACGCGATACGGCTTGCCAAGTCGCTTACAAATCTCAAAGCGGTTATGCCCGTCGACGATCAGGCCATTCCACGTCTTGATCGCATCGAGACAGCCTCGCGCAACGATGTCGGCCTCCAGTCCCCTGAGTTCGTCAGCCGATGGTGCGTGGATCAATCCCGCAAACTCCGGGTCGATACTCACGCTCATCGGCTCGCCTCGACCGCTCGACTCAACGTGTGCGCCACTCGCGACGCCTGCCCGTCGCCGTAATGCGCCCAGATCGCAGCACGGATCAGGGTCGTCATCGAAATTCCCGAGGTTTCGGAGGCTGCTCGCAGGACATGCATGGTCGCGCTGTCCAGCCGCAGGTTCATCTGCTTTCGTGGTTCCTTCGGTATCACTGTTACGCCTCCAATGCGCGCCAGAAGCATAGCACAAAGTAACAAACAGGCCCGCCCCGAGTGGCGGGGCGGGCCTGCAAGTCAGTTACCACCGCGGATCAGAACGGACTGTCGTCCAGATCCATTGCCTCGACCTCGCGCTGCCACTGTCCAGCCGCCGGACCGGCGACCACCTTCACGGGCAGGCGACCCTTGCCACGCGCATGCGGATTGAACGGTTCCGGTGCGGTGCCAGGCAACGGCGTTGCCGTGCGTTGCACGGGTTCCGGTTCGACTTCAACCGGCAACAGCGTCGCATCATCGGCTGGCGACCATCCATCCTCGGACAAGCGTGTGAACACGCCAGCCCCAAGGATGTCCCGGTCCGGCAACAACCGCGCGATAATCCCCGCCTCAAGCGGATCCTTGCGCGTGTCGATCCACCACTTCGCGTACCCTGAATGATCGTAGTCCTCGTCCGAGAACTCGCACCCCATCATGAGATCCGAGAACCCGGCCCGAACATCCTGAATGGCCGCCTCGTATTCCGCCTGCGTCAACCGTCCCGCCTTGACGGCACCGGCACCGACTGCCGTGACGCTCTCCAGCCACGTCCGCATCTCGGATGCGCGGGACTGCCGGACCGACTGCGCCCACGGAACCTGCTTGGGTCCACCATCGAGCGCGACGCGCTTCCCGGCATCGACCGATGCCTGATCGCTTTCCACCATCTTCGCGGTGTAGCAGTCCCGGCAGTCCCTGTCGCGCTGCGCCTGAACCCACCGGCTGTTGTCAGGATTGGACCCGGCGAACACCTGTATGATGCCGGTATGTCCGCACAGGTGCGTGATCTCGTAGTCTTGCTTCTCACCGCCACCAGCCACCCGTTGGAACTTGGGTAGCGCGCTGCGTTGTGGTCGCTGCATTGCCATCATGTTCTCCTCAGAACTCGCCATCATTCGCGACCGTCGTCGCGCCATTCACACCGGACGCCACAGGACGCGGGCGGGTCGCCCTAGCGAGGGCGGCGCCCCATCCGGGCGCGGTCGTGCGTGCCTCGCTGAACGTCACCTCCTCGTATCCCGCCAGCCCGTCACCGGACCCGTAATACCCGGCCATTGCAAGCGCCCTGCCGTACGCCGAAGTCTCCGCGGTCTCGACCGGCGAAGACGCCTGCGCGCCACCGCCGGACCCACGCGTGACTTCGGACGATCCCTCGAACACGCGCCCGTCCGTGAATTGCACCGTCACCACAACGATGTGGAACTCACCGATCGTCACGAACCGCGTCACCGTCGACGCGATCCCCATCGGCCGGATGTGTTCCCCGTGCGCCTGTTGCGCCCGGTGCGCCACCGTCGCGTACGGTTTGCCCCTGATCTGCATGATTCCGCCCATGTCCCTTTGCCTTCCGTTCCGTGCGCCGTATCAATAGCGCCGGGACCACCCCGAGCGCCTGTGCAATCCGTTCCAGTGTCTCCTTCCTTATCGCTGCCTGGCGCTTGCCGTCAGCCACGTCCCGTCCACGCTCGGCGCGCACGATGGTGGCATACGACAACCCCGTAGCGCGTGCTAGCGTCTCCATCGACATGCCTGCGAGCAGGCGGACCTGACGCATGGTCTCGCCGGAGATCCTGACATCATCGCCGTACCCGCGCCACACCACCGTGACGCTGGCACGCTCGAAGTCCGGCATCACCCGTCACCACGTGCGATCAGCCGTCGCAGTTCGTGCCACGCTCGTTCCAGGAACTCGACCTGCCGTCCGTCGTCCAACCCGTATACAGCCCACGTCAGGTACAACCCGTCCGACAACCGGCCCCGCATCGTGCGCCGGACCGCCTCCGGAATGTAGCGGACCTGCACCCGTTCGAGCGCCTCGTCCGTGTCCCGCGGTACCCCGTTCTCATTGCCGTCGATCAGGAAATCCCACCCGAGCCGTGCGACCAAGTGGTCGTGCGCCCACGCTTCGACATCGAGCGGGCTGCGGAACCGCAACCGCCCGTCCGTCGTCACCGCGCCGGTGACCGATACCTCGGTGACCACATCGTTCATCAGGTCGCCGTTCATGCCATCGCCCCGAAGCCAGACCGCATGACGGCGCGTGCCTCATCCTCGTCGCATTCGATCACGCTGTCGCCGGAGGCATCGTCCACAAGGATCGTGAACACGTCCGGCCTGCGCTCGGGTCGCACGACAACCACCGGCACCGATGCCTGGAGGATGCCACCGCGGACCGGACGGCGATACCGCCCGTACGGTCCGATCATGTCCCACACGTCCGACCACACCGCCTGCCTCGTCGTGAGCACGCCGCGCCGGTCAACAAACCCGTGCGTGACGACGGATAGGTCCGCCAGATGGCCACTGTCCCGCGTCACCGTGATGTCGGCATCTGGGTACGACGCGGTCAGCCAATGATGCACCTGCACCTCGAATGCGTCGCACGATGCGTTGACATCATCGCCGACCTCGGGACCGACGCCGATCAGCGCCGGTGTGTACGTTACCTCGATCTCCACCTGTTCCCCTTTCGTGGTCTCGTCAGGAGCGGCCTTACCGCCCGACCACCAGACCGTCACCGGCCCGGTGGTTTCGACCTGTTTACGCAAGAATGCTGATAAAGACCCTGTCAGCCGCATGACGCACCAACTCGCTGATAAGTCCGCTGTTGTTTGTGATGCGCTTGCGATCACCAGACGATGCGTACTCACGGGCGAACTCCGCGGTTACGAACTCTGCGCACTCGACAATGATGTGATCAATCGGACCCGTGTCTTCGTGTGACAGTTTGCTGATGATGGTTTGTGTGAGTTGGCTGCGTGTGGCCTTCGTCATCGTCCCGTTCCCTTCGCCGTGTCCGCGTCTCCCGCCGACACACTTATTGTGCCACATGGCTATAGCCATGTCAAGCGTTTGGCGAACCAATCTGGAAACTTGGCTACCACTTCCGGCCGCTCAAAATCGTCCGTCCCATCGCGTCGATGATCGGCCTCGCAACCACCGCGGATGCAGGCTGCGCGTCGTTGTCGTACCACGCCTCACCGCGTCCCAGGACGATGACTTTGACGCGATCCTCACCAACGCGTCGTGCAATCGCGACCGCGTCGTACGACCGATCACGGAGCGGACACCAGCCCGCGGTCCCGTGACTTTCGGGTGTTTGGCACGCCAGCACCGGCTTGACGCCATTGCGGTACGGGCCGCACAACCAGCGGGCGAAATCGTGACCATCGTCCGTCACCGTGCGCCACACGCCGGTACCGACAACGTAGATCAATCGGCCGGTGTCCCGTTGACGTAGCAACCACGCGGTCTCCTGACGTAACCACCGCGCATTGTTCGCGGCTTGGATGTTGGCCGCCTCGAAGGCTGATTCGCGCCGGTGCGCGCCGGTGCGTTGGTACGCATGGAGCACGCAAAAGCGCACCCGCCCCTGCGATATCACCCACGCGTCGTACCCGTCGACCAAGCGATCGCGCATCATGTTGGCGTTTAGTGCGCGTCCAACCCGCCTCGGGTACGGTCGATCAGGACGCACCAATGACACTTTGAGGCGTTGCCCGTCGTACAACGTCACCCCTGGAGCGTCCAGCACCGCCCGTTTCGCCGTCTCCCAATCCGGCGCCTCGACGAGCGCCAGCATGTGCTCGTTGGCAATCTGGTTCCGCGGATGCGCGCCATATCGACGCACCGTCCACTTGTATGTCGTCACAATCCCAACTCCATCTGCGGACTGAGGCACGCCGGTGATAGCCACAGGCGCTCGCTCAAATCACGCTTGTTGTGCCCGCACGGTGCCGCCTTGTCTTTCAGGACATCGCGTATGTCGCGGCCGTCGATGGCGTCGCCGATGGCATCCCACCCCGGGCGTTGCTTCCGGGCGAACACGTCCACCCGTGGAACGTCACCGAACAATTCCTCCATCTTGGCATAGAACAAGTCGGGTTTCTCAGAGTGTGCCCCGGATGGCGCGTGCAACCACCGCCGTACGGCCTTGGATACGCGGGGTATGCCCTTGCCCTTGGTGGCTATCCAGCACTGTTCAGGGTTGGCCCGGGTGTAATAGCCTAGGCCCATGTGTTCGCGTCCCGATGGGCGTTCTTTCGTCCAGTAGATACCGACCGTCTTGTAGGTCAGTCCCCACGAGGTAAGGCATTGCATGGCGTGCGGCAACATGGAATCCACCACCCATAGCATGACCACGGCATTGGGTGCCAACAGGTCACCGATAGGTAGCGCGGCGATTTCCGCCGTGCTGATGGTTGTGTAGGGTATGGGCCGTTCGCCCGCGCCTTGCGTCCACTGTAGCCATTTCCACGGAGGATCAATTACCGCCAGTGAATACGCGGTCATATCGTCCTCTGTAAATCGCCCGGATCACCGAGTGCCTGCCAGATGATCGGCGCAGCGCGGTGCTTGCCTCCGAAATACGGAAACGGCGCCTTCAGCGTCACAATCCCAACTCCATCTGTCCCCGTGGTTCGCCCACCGTCAACGCCGCCAGGCGCTCCTTGAGGTGCGCCAGCGCAACCGCGCGATCCGTCCCGAGATCCACTTCCGCGTCACGTCCACCGCCCCACGGCACGACGGCATACCGCCCATCGCGCAGGATGATTTCCCACACACCGCGCGTCGACCCACGGGTCACGCTGGTGCGCCGCACGTGGTTGGCACCGTCGCGGTACAGCGACGCGACGCAATGCGCCGTCTCGCCGGCGATCCACGGTTGCCAGCGTGGCAGGTCGTCTGCCACGCCCTCGAAGATGCGGATGCCCAGCGTCACGATCTCCCCGTCGTATTCCGGGTCCGTGACGCTCATCGTTCCTCCTCATCCACAAAACATCCGCACCCGCCGATGTCGGCGTCATCAATCAACGATGGTTGCAATTCCGCCCGCAAACGCAAGGTTTGCAACGTCAACGATGTTGATTGTCCGCCGCTTTGCTCCTTCAAGATGGCTACGTCCTTCCCCAAAAAAGCCGCCATATCAGACTCACGCTTTTCCCATTCCGCAAACCGTTCGGGCATCGTTCGCAGTAGCAGCCGGAAATGCCCTTGCCCCGCGCGCACGCACCCGCCACCGCAGTTGTTGTGTGCGAACCCGAGATCGTATAGCCGAGGTGTGACCAAACCCTCACGACGCGCCCACGCAAGCAATTCGTGCTTTTCCAGGTATGGCTTTGCATTCAAGGGAAATGCCACGGTATATGGCTCGTTGCGCTTCATTGCGCCCGGGATTCGATGCGCCTCTGACCAGTCGATGCCGAGGTACACAATCGTCTGCAACGGGTCGCAGTTGTCCAGCAGCCATTGGCGAGATGGCTTGACTTTGAGTTCAGTTGAACATGACGCCAACTGTGAGTTACCCAGCCATCGTCGATCACGGAAAACTTGCCAGATATCCCGGCCATCCCGGACTGTTACCAGCGTGCCCCCGACGTTCCTAGCGGATTCCGCGATAAACCGATACGTATCGGCATCCTCACCAACATGTTCGCTGGTGTTATTGCCCTTGACATCCGCAAACAGCAGTATCAGATTTTCCGTCCCGTGTTCTGCGGCCACGCGCTTCGCGGCTGCCCATGATCCAATTCCGCCCGAAAACATCACCACGCGCGTGACGTTCACAGGCCACGCCTGTACGCGTCGGCGTCCTCTTGCATCGCGTCACGCAGCGCCCGCAACCGCGTCACCGCCTCCATCAACGTGACACCGTCAGCCGCAGCGCCCGTCCACACGTCGCGCCATTCGCCGTTGTGTGCCCGCGCCTTGGACAGTTTGCCGGCTGACCAATCGCGCACCGTGAGCGGACCCACAACGCTGATCGTGTACACACCGTCGCGCTCGGTGAGGTACGCGATCTGTCCGCCTGCCTCGTTGCGACGCTCGCGGTCCTGCTGATCCCACGAGATCAATCCCCAGTGCTGGACGCTGTGATCGCCCTTCACCGTCGTGAACGGTCTGTACTGAGGCACCGCGTTGACGACGTACGAGTGCGTGTACCGCGTCGGGTCCATCCGCGGTGCCAGTGTTGCCCGGGCCTTGATTGTTCGTGCTTCCATTGCAATCTCCCCTGAAACAAGTTTGGCCGGGTTTCCCCGGCCCGGTGTGGTTAGCGGCCCCAGCGCAGGTTTTCCAGTTTTGTCCATGATTGCTTCTTCAACTTGAGAGCCCGGGACACGATGTCGTTGTTGATCGCATGACTAACAGTGGCATCACTGTTTTCCAGCGTGCCACGCCATGCAATGAGTGCCTCATCATAAGCAGCGCACGCATTCGTCCATTGCGTACGTGCGTTGACAACGGCGTCAGTGGCGTCAATCTCCGCAAGAGTCATGTGCGTGTTATTGCAAATTACCATCCACCCCTTGATCAACAGCGCACTTCGAACCAAAGTCCCCGCACCAGCGTCAACCCGTTCACCGCATGTCCCGCACTTCGTTGCGTACTTGTTCGTCATCGTCCCGTTCCCTTCGCCGTTGTGGCCGTCTCCCGTCCACACCATCACTATAACCACGTGGCTATAGCCATGTCAACCGTTTTCGGGACCAATTTGAGAAACACAAAAAACCCGCCCATCCGGTGGTCGATGCCGGACGGGCGGGCGGAAACGGAAGGGAACCGGACTGGAAGGGGAACTGTGGCGGGGAGACCGCCACCATCCAAACGGATGATGCCCGCCGGTGTTTCGCACCGACGGGCACCAGGCGGATCGCACCCGTCGCAACGAGGGGAATGCGACGGGTGCTGCGCGCAACCGGCGCGCGGGGAAACACGCCGGTTACCCGTTCGGCGTGACAGTCAGGATGATGGCGACCACGGTCGCGATGACATTGTCAACGCCTTGCTCAAACGGTGCGACGTACTCGCCGAGACCGATCAGGTTCAGGAACGCATCAACCGTGCCCGCGCTCGCGACCGCCTTGGCAACCCAGATCACGGCGCGCGCAATTGCGATCCCCATCGTCGTGACGGCAACGACGCGTCGCCAGTGGCGACCGGCCGAGCGCGCCCATGCGAGCGACGCGCTGAACGCAATCCAGATCGCGTCCTGAACGAGATCGCGCGTGCGCATCATCGGTCGGCTCCATATACACGGATGCCCGCCCCACGGTGGGTCGCCGTGTGGGACGGGCATACGGTTGCGTTTGCGCTAGATGTGGTTGACCCAAACGCGTGGGAAACGCACCTACAGGGTGCGATACCCTCCGGTTACCCGGCACCGCCATCATATCACGCAGTGGCTGTGCCACCACCACCGGACCCCGCGGACCCTGGCGGGTACCCGTTGCCGTTGGTGTTGCCGTTCGGCGTCTGGCCGGACCCACGGAACAACCAGCCCGTCACCGCGCCAGCCGCGCCCACGAGCGCGGTCTGGCTCGACTGCGACTGATCGTACAACGCCGACCAACAGATCGCGCCCACGACCATCACCGCGATAACGCCACCGACGCCTTCGCGGAACGTCCAAACTGGCTTTTCAGGCAACACCGGCGGACGCCTCGGCTGGCGTCACTGACGCTTCGAGTTCGGCAACCCGCGCCTTGAGTGCCCCGATCTCCTCGATCCATTTGGCGAGGCTGGCGCTGTTCGCGTTCCACGCCTTGACGGCGCGAAGCAGGTCCGGCACCTCAGTTGCGGGGTAGCCGGTCTCGGCCAGCGCGTCTGCGATTGCTTTCAGTTCCGGTGTCACATCGGCCTCCTGGTGCGTCTCCGCCCACGCATCGTACGCGTGCGCGACAAGGATCGGGTCGTGGTATTGCGCTGCCACCGCCTCGCGTGCCTGCCCCTTCGGCCAGTACCGCCAATGTGGCGGCTGCTCGCGACTGACCTCGAAGTGCAGGTGACAGAACTCCCATCCGCCGGACCGTCCGACCGCTGCAATCGGTTGCGTCCGTTTCGCCGTGGTCCCGATCTCGGTGTACGTCGCGTCACTCAGATGGCAATAGTGGACGTATGCCCCGGCATACGGCCCGGCGTCAAGTCTCCACCATTGGTGCAACCCAAACCCCGTTGCATCAACCACATGCGCCACGAGCGTCTGCGTCGTAATCGCAACCACGGGCGCACCGCAGTCGGCATTCCCGCCCGCCCCGCTATTGAAGTCGACCCCTGGGTGGAAGCATCCGGACCCATTGTCGTCCAACCACCCAAATCCACCCATGAGGGCGTTGTGTTCCGTGCTGTCAATCTGGGGAAACACGCTCGTCATCCTCCCTGGACCAGAGATCCCATTCGTTCGATACGTAGGCGTCACGGTTGCGCTCGGTGTGCGCCAGCCGGTACAGGCCCGGTTCCGACCGCACGTACGCGTGGATCGGGCATCCGCACGATTGCACCGCCATCGTCGATGTGGCGAATGCGCGTCCGTGCGGACAGTTGCGCCTGGCGATGACCATCAGTTCATGCAGCCCGTCGATGCTGCCCCCGGCCTTGATCCACGTTTCAGCGATGGTAGCCACGGCCCGCCTCGATGCTGTGCCCGATCATCGCGATGACGATCCACATGAGGATCGCGCCGATGCAGATGCGGATCATGGCATTGGTTCCACCGGCGGTGCCGTCCACACGCCGTCCACGAGCGTCCAGTCCGGCGGCACGAACTCGTCACGCTCGGCGTCGTATGCGTAGCCGGGTCCGGCATATCGCTTGCGTTGGTTGCCGTTGTACGACGTCTGCACCCACGTGCCGCCAAGCAACTCCGATAGAAACACCTTGCCGAGCATCTCATCTTCTGTGCCATCCGGCGTGGTTATCACGTCGTTGGCGACCACAAGAACGCGTATCACGGTGTTTGTTGCGTCGAGTTCAGCGTAATGTGCCATCGTGCTATCCCAATGCCAGCGCAAGGATGACGACGCCGGAACCGCCCGCGGCACCATTGTTGGTTGTGGCGTTGCCACCACCACCACCACCACCACCCGTGTTAACGGTTCCGGCGGTGCCGTTGCCAGTTCCTGTATTCAGACCGCCACTACCCCCACCGTCGGTTGCGGTGCCACCGCTGGTAGAGTTTTGCCCTCCGCCTCCACCGCCCGCACGCGCAGTTGATGCACCGTCAACCACCGATGTCAATCCAGCCCCTCCGTTGCCGGTTGTCACCCCGCCAACGCCAACCGACCCCGCTCCACCACCACCACCACCACGTGGATTTGACGTGTTGTTGTTTCCTCCGGCGAACCCCTGATTCGCAGTGCCTGATCCGCCAGACCAACTCGCCGCGTCGTTTGACGCACCGCCACCCGACCCGCCGGTATTGCCTCCGCGAGTTGACGCCGATGCCGTCCCAGTTTGCGCCCCACCACCACCACCGCCCGTGGTCGTAATCAACGCGTTTGTCGCCGTTACGCCAAAACTGCTGTTACTCCCATTGGTGCCGTGCCCAGTCGGCGAGCCCGTGCTAGATGTTCCACCAGCGCCGCCCGCGCCTACGATCACCGTGTACGTATTGCCCGGCAGCAAGGAAAAACCAGTCTGCTCAGTTGCGCCGCCACCCGCCACCGTGTCCGCGCCGGAAGTGCTGCGATATCCGCCCGCACCGCCTCCGCCTCCAAGCGCGTAACCACCACCACCGCCACCCGCAACCACCAAAACGTCACACGCAAGGGGCGCACCCGTCGTCAGGGTTACCGTTCCAGTCGCGGTGAACGTATATACACCGTAAACGATTCCTGAACGCGTCACCTTCGTGACTGTCGGCGAGCCTGTGGTAATGACATTGCCACCACCTGCCAACGCCGCAAACAATGTGCGGTACTTTGCTCCGGTAATGTTCGATCCGCTTGCGTTGCTTACACTCACGGCCCGGTCAACCCGTACGCGGTGATGTGTACTGCAGCGTTGCTGGAATGCGCCACGAGGTACCGATTGGTCGGATCGAGGCACACGCCGTCGCCTAGCATGACGCTGTCGTTGCCTGCAATCGTGGCACCTGACACGATGTACGCGCCGTGCGTGCCGGTGACTGCCGACGTGCTGACGTTGTACGTGTACGGCGTCGCGGACGTATTGGCGATGACGATCCGCGACACGACGGTATACGTCGATGCCGTCGCGCCGTTATCGTGGATGTTCGTTGCGCTTGTCGCCACCGTGGTGCCGAGACGCTTGATCACTTCCGCCATGTCAGGCTCCCATCAGCAAAAAGGTGCGTGCGAAGCCCCCGCCCAGCGAGGACTCGGACCCGGTCGAGTCGATCTTCACGACGCTGCCGTCCGTCTTCGCGTACAAAGTGACCGTGCCACCGGCCGATGCGCCTGGTGACGCGATCTGCGTCAGCGTGATCGCGTTCTCGATTGCGACCGGACCGTCAAGACCCTTGAGGTACCGTAGGTCGTTGACGATCTCGTTCCAGTTGCTTGCGGTGACGACGTAGCCAGTGGACCGCGTCGTCGGTGTTGCCCATGCCATGATCCATTATCCCCTAATATGCCAGTCGCGTGGATGTGTCGAGCGCGGACACGTCAAGCGCCCAGAACCCGGACGCATCAGCCGGTGACAATTGCCACCGGACGGTATGGAGTGTGCCACCATTCGAGATGCTATGTTCGATGCGCTCGATGTGGAATGCGGCGTTGATGCCGGTGCGCGCCCCGGCGTCCGTGATCGTCACGCGGTCGGACAGGTCACGCGCCAGCGCCTGCGTCATCAGCGTCGCCGACGCATTGCCGACGATGCCGATGACGGGTCGGTCCTGTTCATCCTTCTTGGTTGACAGCGTCCACGATGCGCGGTCCGCAGCCGTGCTCGCGTCGAGGAACCCGGCGTTGATGGCGAGCCGCCTCGGCCCCTTCGCCGCCTGCGACGTGGCGTCCGTTGCGGTGACGCTGCCGGTCGCGTGCGTAACCTTGACCTCGTTGGCGATGTCACGCACCGGTCGCTCGGCCGCGACATCCACGAGTGCATCGGTGTCGGTGAACGTTCCCTGGCTGACGGTGTACGGTGTTTTCAACCGTGTGTGCCGGTCCTGGAAGACGACCTTTCCCGCGCCGGACATGTAGACAAGTCCCGCCTCGTTGTCGATGCCGATGCCTTGGATCTGTGACAGCACCGATTGGTCGGTGTACGACGGCGTGATCGTCGATTGACCCGTTGCGAGATCGCGCAACCCGGCAGGCCACGATGCGCTGTTCAGCGCCACGCCGATGCTGGTCCCGGTCGGCACGAGCGCGTATGTCGGCGTCGTCACCGCAAGGTCCAGCCACGCGAACCCGTCGGCAAGGTCGAGCGTGCAGGTTCGAACGTTCGGCGTCGGCACCGGCGTGATGGATTGGATGTACCCGTAATAAAGGTCGTACGTCACCGCCGAGAACGTGCCCCTGATCCTGACCGCCCGCATTGTAGCCACGTTGCCGTAGAGCGGTGACGGCGTGTAACCCGGACTGAACCGCCCATCCTCGTTGATCAGCGTGACCCGCGCGGTGCCGGTCTGGACCTGCGAGAGCACATCATCGCGCCCACGCGTGATCGCAACCGACTGCACGTACGACGTGATGTCCGTGAACGTTGACGGGTTTGCCCCGTCCGCGGTTGCGAGTTCCACGGTGTACGTTGCGGTGACCATCAGGCGAACCCGAGGTTCGAACCGACGAGGTTCTGGCGCTTGAGGTACGACCACGTGGTGCGTGCGATCACCTGCCCGTCGAGTTGGATGATGATCGGCCGGTTGTCATTCCCGCCACCGGACAGCATGCGCCCCGTGTCGCTTGCGCTGAACACGTCAGCGCCACCAGGCATCCGCACGAGTTCGGGTCCGCGCTCGCCAACGAGTGACATGCCACCCGGCACTGATCGGCCGCCAGCCGCAAACACCTGACCGCCCATGCGCTGCCGTCCACGCGCGATGTCATTCCCGGCGTCATCAATCGTCTGGACGACACCGCCCGCCACGGTCGTGAGCGCATCGGCAAGCACGCTTGATACGCCGTTGTCTCCGCCACCACCGCCGACCGACGCCACCGCCGCAGCCGCTGCCACCGCTGCGGCATGCAATGCGCCGATGCGACCCTGCACGCCTTGGATGTACGTGTCGATGGATGCACGCGCACCGTCCGTCAACGGACCGACCTTGTCGAAAAACTTTGCCTTGAGTGCCGCGATGCGCTCGTCGGCCGACGCGCCGATCTTCTCCAGTTCCAACTTGGCGTCGGCTGCGATCTGCGCCTGCTTTTCCACGAGCGCGTCGTTGATGCCGGTGATGCGCGCATCCCGCTCGACCCCGATGCGCGTGATTTGCTTGGTCAGGTTCTCGTTGTCGATGCCGTCGTTGAACGATTGCAACGCAATCGCCTGCGCCTGGCGGAAGCGCCGGTCATCCTCGGCACGCGCGCGCTTGCGGATCGTGTCGGCGTCCTCGGCGTTGCGCCGTGCGGTCAGGTCCGACGTCGCGACCTCGAACCGATCAGCGACCGCCTTGCGTTCAACGTCCGTCTTTGCCTTGGCGAGGTCCGCCGACATCTTGACCGCGCGATCCGCGTCCTCGCGTGCGCGTTTGTCGATCAGGTCCGAGGCCTCCTGCGCCGCCTTGCGTTCGTCGGCCTGTGCGGTCTGCCCCGCGCTGAACTCCGCGCGTCGTCCGCGCAACTCGCGTGACGCGTCAAGGTTCCCGCTGGCGCTTGCGATCTGGTCGGTGGCACGTTGTGAGACCTCGGCAATGGCGGATGCGGCGGCCTGTATCGCCTCGTTGATCCGCGTGCCGGTGCGTTCGCCCACGCCGTCAAGCGCACTTGCGGTGCTGGCCTCGATGGTCGCCAGCCCCGACATCAGATCCTGCGCGGCTTGGTAGTTCGTCGCGTTCTGCCGTTCGGCGATTGCCAACTGATCCTCAGCGCCACGCTGGCGGATCTCCGTCAGCCGGTCCTCGTGGTCAACGGCCAGACCCTCGGCCTTGCGCTGGTACGAAATCTCCTCACTCTCAATCCGGTCAAGGATGGCCTTTCGTTGTGCAGGTTTGGCGGCTGCAAGGTCCGCGGTCAGGTCCGCGATCTTGACGTTGTGGTCGGCCTCGGCGTCCAACACGCGCTTGTGGTGTTCGGCCTGCGCGCCTTCGATTGACGCCATCATCCTGTTGGTTGCCTGCTCGCTGGCGGACAGGACCACCGGCACAGTCGCGCCGATGGCGGATGCCAGGTCCATGACTGCCGACTCGACGGTTGATGTTCCGTCAAGGATGCCTCCCGCCAACCCGTTGGTAAGTTCCTCGCCGATCTCGGCAAACACCGTGGATGGCGACGCAATGCCGAGCGCCTCCTTTGCGGTGCGGATGATGCCGAGCGCCATGTTCGTGACGGCCTGCGCCAGCGCGTTGCTGAATTGCCCGATGCCTTGGATCAGTCCCAAAAGCAATTGCTTGCCAAGTTCCAGCGCCTTTGCGCCGATCTCGGACGGCGTGCCGGAGAACACCTCGACCAGCGCCTTGATCGCTTTTGATGCGAACTCCATCGCCTCGACGACGACGGCGCGCACGACCGTGAACGCCGCACCGACCACCTCGCGGAACGTCTCGGAGTTCTGGTAGGCGAGCACCAACCCGCCTGCCAGCAGCCCCAACCCGATGACGACAAGTCCGATTGGGTTGAGGGACAGCACGAGATTGATCGCGCTCATGACGCCCGCGAACGCGATCCCGATGCCGGACGCTACCGTGGTGACCGCCGACCACGCAGCCTGCGCCGTGGTCACGATGCCCAACCCGATTGCGTACGCGTTCGTCGCCAGTGTGGTTGCGATCAGCGCCAGTTTCCACGTGACGAATGACACCACGAGGATGTCTGCCACCAGGCGCAACGCCTCGCCTGCCGGTGTAGCCGACATGAACATGTCGGTGATCTCACGCACGGCCTGCGCCCCGGCCTTTGCGGCCAGTCCGATGTCGGTCAGCGTCAATCCGACCGGACGGCCCTTCTCGGTTGCCTCGCCGAAGCGTGCCAGCAGGTTGTTGGCGATGAACCCGACCAAGTCGGCAAGCGCGTCGTAAAGCACGCCGCCCGCCACGCGCACGTCCGATAGCAGGTCCACAAACCCGTGGAAGATGGATTGCGCGGTCGTGCCGAACACCTCGCCGATCCGCAGTTCAAGCGCGGTGATCGTCGCCGTAAACACGTCAACGCCTTCGGCCTCGCCGATGTTCCTGACCGTCCGGATGAACGTCAGGATCTCCTGTGCGACGTCCTGGAACACGACGCCGATGGCACCGAGTGGTGACTTCAGTGCCTCGAACGCGGCTGGTGCCTCGCTTGTGAACACGTTCAGCAGGCGGTTGACCGTCGGCAGGAAGATGCCACCCACCTCGGCCTGGAGGTTCGCGAAACCGGCCTGCATGCGCTTCTGTGCACCGGCGAAGTCGGTTGCCGTGTCCGCGAAGTTGCCTTGCGACGTGGCCGCACCTTCGAGGATCAGGGAATAGCGCGCCAGCGCCTTGTCGCCTTCGGTCAGTTCCTTCGCCGACGCCTTGTGCGTCTCGGCTAGCGCGCGCTCCTCGACGGCTGCGGCTGACAACAGGATGCCGAGGCTGCGCAGTGGCTCGGCCTCGCCGATCAGTCCGGCGCGCAGTTTCTCAAGCGCGTCCTCGTTCGAAACGTTGTTGAGCGCGCCAAGGTCGCCAGCCGCGGTGACCAGCCGTTGCGACAATGCGGCTGCGGCGTCCGTGCCGACGCCCATCGAGACGAACAGGTTCCCGAAACTGCCAGACGCTTCAAGCGCCTGCTGCTTGGACATGCCGAGCGCCTCGGCTGCGCCAGCCGCGAACTGCTGCACACCGGCCGCCGCGTCGCCAAAAATGACGACGGACTTGCCCATGCTTTCGTTCAGGTCCGATGCCGCCTTGACGGGCGCACCGAACACGCTGACGATGCCGGAGAAGATCGCCTTGACGCCCTCGGCTGCCAGGCCGATCTTGCCGAGTCCCTCGACTAATCCGCCAAACCCCGCGCCCGTCGCCTTCGTGGCGGTGTTGACCTGGCCGAGGCTGTTGTGCAACGAGTCGAAGGTCGCGCTGAACGCGTCCTTCGCTTCGATGCGGATGTCGAGGTTTGCCGATGCCATTGGTCGCTACTCCGCCAGTTTCGCCGCGAGGTTCAGCAGTTCGAACGCGACAAACACCTCGCGCGCATTCGCGTCACGGGCACTCTCAAGCGTGTATGCGGGAAACGCCTTGCACAATTGCGCGCGGTAGTAGAGGTTCACAAGCGCCGGGTCAACGCTGTTCGGCATCTCGCTCAGCCACTTGACGAACTCGTTGATCTCAACTTTTCCTGATGCGTATGCAACTGGCCACCCCGCTGCAAACCTCGGCAAACTCGGCCGGTGTCAGGCGCCTCAACCCCGCACGGTCGATGCCGTGTTCAAGGTCGCCGCCCACGAGGGTCGCGGCAACCGCGTCCAGCATGACCGTTGCCGCTGATGCCTGGATGTCTTCCAGCAGCCCCATCGTGAGCGCGCTTGGGTCGACAAGGATGGACGACCCTTTCAGGTCGCCATCCAACTCGACGTTGATCGGATCGGGTTTGCGTTTCGCGAGTGTTGCCATGTCGTCTCCCCTGACGGCGTGGTGATTGTGGCTACGAGAAGGTGATCGCGCCGTTGATCTTGTGCGTGGCGGTGCACTTCATCATGTCGCCGACCGCAATCGGCAGGGACAACTTCGTGACGATGGTCTCCATGCTGACGGTACGCGTGCCATCCGTGAAATCAAGCGTGCCGCTGATCCCGAGACGCCCCGTGTGGACCGCCCAGATGCCGGTCGTCGACGTGTTGTTGTACATGAACGTGTGCGACACATCGTCGCCACCCTTGAGACCGCTGGTGAACTCGCGGAACGAGTCCCCGATGGTGGTCGTGTCGTGCGTTTCCGCCGATGCGCTGAAGTCAAGGCTGATGGTCTCAGCCTTGAAGTCGGCTGGCGTGCCACTTGCGTTGTCGATGTTGATCGAGGTGATGTCCTTGCCGTGAACCCGTGCCATCGCTGTGCTCCTTTAATACCGCGCCGCACCGACGACGCACGTCAAACCTGACGAACCCGCCGGAGTGATGACCGACCGCAGGTACCGATTCACGGTGCCCGTCGCCGTCTTGGTTTGCGACGTCGCTGCCGTCGCCGCCGTGAACGTGTGGAAGTCCACCCACGTTGAATTGTCCGATGAGTGCTGGACCTTGACGGTCCCGCCCGTGCCGGTCACCGCGGTCACATGCAGGTTTGCCCGCATGCCGTTTGCCGTGGATGCCGCATTGTCGACGGACGTGCCGTTCGTCGCAGTGGTGACGGTCGCCAACGGTGCGAGCAGCGTGCCGTTGAGTCCGAGCGACCCGTTGCCCTGGATGGTCGCCGTCATCTTGATCATGTCGCCGACCGATATCGGCTCGGTGACCTTGTTGAGCACGGCGTCGCCGCCAAGCCATCCACGGTCGCCTGCCAGGTCCGCGTCACCGTCGTACACCGACAGCACCTGCGTGTCGGCGGTGTTGAGTCCGAACAGCGCGTCGAGTTGGCGACTGATCGTTGTCAATCCGGGCGTCGCCTCGGTCTGGTACAACGCCGAGAAGGACGCCTCCCACGATGATTGGCCGGGTGCGAACTCGCGGAAGTTGGCGCTGGCGAAGTTGGTAACGTCGTGGGTCTCGGTCGTGCCGGACATGTCGATCGACACGAGGTCACCGCTGATGTCGCGCTTGCCGAAATAGACGCGGACGTCTGATCCGTGCATCCTAGCCACTGGTCACCTCCTCCACGGGCAACGCCGTCGCAGGTTCCGGTTCAGGGTCCGGCACCGGGTCGGGCACTCCCGCGCCTCCCTCGATGACGTGTCCCTGATCGGCAAGCCACGGTGCGGCGCGCACCAATCGGTCAGGCACCGGCTCCCCGGCCTCGATCCGGCGCGCCTTGCCAGCGTCGTCCCAATCAATCCCGGCGGTTGCAGTCCAATTCGTCATAGTGCCCATACCTCAAGCGAAAAGCGTACCCCGAAATATTCTACGCCACCGTACGCCAAAGTGCCGTAATCCCTCCAGCCGGTCAACCGGCACGTCGATGCCGTGGAACCCAGGGTGACGTCGCCTTGCAACGCCGCACGCACGCTGGACGCGCCGGAGCGGTCGAGGTACGCGTCAATCGACGCCTGCGCAACGTCCCACGGTGTGCCCGCGCTGGTCGCGAGTAGCAGGATCTCGTACCGTTGGATGTCCCCGCCGTTGGCGATGGTCAGGTCGTAATCGGTCTCGGTCGGACGGACGATGGCGCATGGCACCGCCGGGTTGGTCGGCACATGCGTGTACGCCGCCAGCCCCGTGATGGTTGCCAGTCGCGTCGCGATTGCCGCGCGGATCGTGGTGACGCTCATCCGCCTTGCGCCCACAACTGCGAGATCTCGACCGCCGCACGGCTGAAGAACCCTTGGATGGCGGACAAACTATTGGCGAACCCGGTCGCGAGGAACGGCCTGCGTTGATGCACCTGCCGTGCATAGACCACATTGGTGCCGACGGTGACGTAGAGCGGGATGCGCCGTGCGTCCAATTCGGACGCGTTGAACTCCTCGGCTGATCCGCCATTGCGGCCCTTGCGCCCGCGGAACCCATACGGTGATCCGAGCGATGCGCGCAACCGCCCGGTATCGACCGGCGTCAGTTGCTTCGCCTCCTTGACGATCCTGAACTGCGATCGCATGAGCGCGTCGGTCAGCGGCTGGCGGAAGATCGCGTTCGTGTCGGACGCGCGCACCAGGCGCTCGACCCCGCGGATGGTCACCTCGAATGGAGTCACCATGACGCGGTCACCACGGCGTCGTACCGGCGGTACGGCATGATCAGCATCCGGTAGTCAGGGTCGGTGCCCGCGACCTTCAGTCCGTCGAAGTCCGCGGTGCCGATTGCGCCGAGCGGCACCTTGTTGCGTTCGAACAGGCGCGCCGCCATGCGGATGCACGCCTCATTGATCGCGTCAGGGTACGACCCTGTCGAGTTGTACCCGAATGATCCGGTGACCAGTGCACCCCGTCGGCGCGTCGGGAACTGGTATTGCCCGGTGTCGTTGACCACAATCCTCGTGTACGGCGGACCGTCGGCCGGTTCGAGGTCGTAGTCGGTCGCCGACCACGTGAACCCGTAAACCCGTGTGCCCGATCCGGACGATGAGACGGTCTGGATCGTGGTGACCGACAGGACGTCATCCGGCACGAACAGGGTCAGCGCGTTGTCCGGAGTGTAGTACTTGGTCGCCGACACGCTGTAGAAGATGCGCCCGGTGTCCTCGTCGATGACGCGCGAGGCTGCCGTGATAGCGGCTGCTATCACCGTATCGTGCGTGGTTGTCGCGCTCGCGATTGACGCACGCGCCTTGACCTGCGCCAGGGTGCAGTAGTCGAAGGTCGCGGTCGCCGCCGAGGTGGCTAGGAATGTTGGCATGTCGTCATGTCACCGTGATCGCCGTCGGGTTGCTGAAGTTCCAGCCACCCAGTTGCCTCCACAGATAGTACGCGCCAGGGTCGATGGTGAACGTCGCCACGCCAGCCGCGCTGGTGTAGAGCGTACCGGCAACGACGGTCGCGCCCGCGCTGTCCGTGCTGATCCACACCGCGCACCCCTCGATGGCGGTCAGTCCGTCGGGTTGCCGGATCGTCACGACGTACGTGGATGATCCGCTTCCCGTCGCCGGTGCGTACGCCGATGATGCCAACCGCGTGCTTGTCGCCACGTCGGTTCGTCCGAGGATTGTCGTGACGTCCGCTTGCAAACTGGTGACGCTGGACGGCGCGGTGTACGACGCGGTTGGCAACCGTGACGCGACGGACGCATCAAGGTACTCGGTGCCCGCCTTCGACACGACCCAGATCGCCGGGATGTGCTGCTGATCCGGCGTCGTTGACGCCGTCTTGAAGATGGCGATGTATTCGCCCTCCACAGTGACCGACGCCGATGCGAGTTGATACAGGTACAGGCCGCCACCGACCGCGGTCGCGCTGCCCGCCGTCACGACTTGTGTCGGTGACGCTGACGTGTTGACGCGCCACACATCGACCGTCACGGTGAGACCCGTGACCCCCTGCTTCGTGGCGACGTAAAAGGCATAGAACGTCAGCGCGACGCCGGTGTTTTCAAGTGGCATGTCAGCCGGTTCCTCCAGGCAACGTGACCCCAGTGGCCCTTGCCAAGGCATTCCGGGCGGCTTCAGGGAGGTCAGGATGTCCCGCGATCCACGTTGCAAGCGCGGTCCGTTCGGCCAGTTCCAAGGCTTCCTGCTGTTCCTTGGCTAGTCGCTCCGCCTCGCCACGGGTCATGTCCGCAGTCCGTTGCGTGATCTCCTGCTCCGTCAACGGTCGGACGGTCTCCACGCCGGTTTCACAGTCGATCTCGATGGCGATGGGTGGTTCAGTTGTCATTAGGGTATTCCGTACAAGTTCAATCTTGTGCCAACTTGAAAGGCTCCTCCAGCACTAATAAATAAACGGATTGATGTTATAGGTGATGTATTTGTGTGATAGTGATATACTACACCGGCATACAATGAGTATGCGGTCGTACTTAGATTTGCTAACTGTGGAGATTCTAAATAATGACCAGTAGATGCGGTATAATTTTCAATAATCGTATTTACTGGTGTTCTTGCAGTAGTAAAATTGCCTGATTTAGGAACGAGTTGTATAGTTGCTGAAGTAACCGTGGCTTGAGATGACCCGGATATGTCCCAACCAAGTTGAATGTAATTGCTTCCAGTATCACCGTTTGCTTGAAATTGGAGAAAATTATACGCTCCCGTTAAATCAGACCCTGCACTGCCTCGTAGATGTAGACTTGAATATGTCTGCGGGATTGATGAAAATGTATATTCTGTCACTCCGCTGCCAAGTGCGCCGGAAGTAGCAATCAGCACCGGCATGCTCGCCGTTGAATGGACGTGATCGGAACGGGCAAGGGTAGTCGCGCTCCCTGACGCAGCCGTCGCGCCACCAGTCACCGCGCCAGGTGTGCCAAACGCCTCGCGACTGTGACGGTGATCCGACAACGCGACGGTGGTTGCTGTGCCCGTCGCTGCGGTGTCGCCGACTGCCGATGCGCCTGCGATGGCTGATCCAGGCATGGCATGGACATGATCAGCCAACGCCGGACTGGCACTGGTGCCCGTCGCCTGCGTGCTGGACACCGTCAATGCGGATGGCGCTGCACCGGCGGGAAACGCGTGCTTGTGATCCTCCCGCGTCACGCCGGTTGACGTGCCAGCCGCAGCCGTTCCGCCAATCGTGGATGCGGTGATTGTCGAGCCGTATGCCGGTGCGTTGACCGTGACGGCACCCGTTGCGCCGGACAGCGACACGTTCGTTCCGGCAACAATGCTGGTCACGCCGGTGTTGCTCACACTCAGCGTGGTTGTGCCACTGATCCCGATGCCGGTGCCAGCCGCAAGGCTCGCCGAAACGGTTGGCGTCGTGGTTCCCGAGACGGTGATGCCGTTTCCGGCGGTCAGCGATTGCACGCCGGTTGCACTGACCGTGAGCGCCGTGGTGCCGGACACGCTGATGCCGGTGCCTGCGCTGACGCTGTTGACGCCTGTTGCGCTCACGGTGAGGGTGGTCGTGCCTGCAATCGACACGCCGGTGCCAGCCGCAATCGAGGCTGCAATCGTCGGCGTCGTCGTGCCGGTGACCGTGATGCCGTTACCGGCGGTCACGGATGTCACTCCGGCTGCGCCACCGCCACTTGTGCCGAGCGGTCCGGACATCGTTATTCGCTCGCCGAACCGACGACGGTGATGCTGCCGGACGTATACGCCGTGATGTTGGCGCGGATCGCCGTCAAGCCGGAGGCATCGTCCGCGATAAACACACCAGGCGTGGTCTGCGTGGTCGAGTGCGTGCGCGCTGCGGTTGACAGGTCGGACAGCGCGTACGTCACGAAGTTGGTCCCGTCAACGGTCCCCTGGAAGGTGATCGTCCCGACAAACGTGCCGCTCACTTGGAACATGGCCCGGTTGTATCCCGCCATGAGGATCGACGTCCCCGCGCCAGTCGCTACCGCCGCGGTCTGCATTGCCGTCACGCCGGATTGACGCGCCATCGTAAACCTCCAGAATTGCACGGTGCATGGGCGCATGCCGGAGACCGGCACGCACCTGCACCCGTCGTGTTAGATGCCTTCGAGGTACGTCAGCACCCATACCGTTACCACGATGTCGGCGGTGATCGGCGTCCATGATGCCGTGGTGAGTTTGACGCCGACGTACGATCCGGCAACGCCGCGGTCGCTCTCGCGAGGCTGCTTGGCATACGCTGCGGTCGTGTCAGTCGCGTTCAGCGCAGCCTGCAATCCGGTGACGGTGCCATCAATCGTGGCATCGGCGGTCAGCGTCCCGGCCGTGCGTGCGGTGCTTGCGCGGATGGAGACCCCGACGATCTCGAAATCGAATGGCAGGGTATATCCCGGTACCGCGAGCACGTCGTCAGCCGTCGCAGCAGCGTCGCGCACTTCCACGATGTTCATGGCGACAGCCGTCTGGCTATCAGCCACGTCGGACTGGCCGAAGTGCAATGCGATCAACTGGCCCTTGGAAATGATGCGTTCGATTGCGGTCATGTGCGTTCCTTCAGGCAAGCGTGACGGCCGGTCGCCCGACCGTCACCTGCCCATCGGCTGGTGTCGCGTGTTAGGCGACGGTGATGTTGTACAGGACGTCGGCGCACTCGATGCCCGATACAGCGCCCGTACCGGAGTACCGGCCGAGACCCGCACGGACGTAGAGCGCGATTACGAACTGGTCGGTCTTGATGTCGCGGAAGGTCTCGACGCGGATGCGCCGACGGAAGCCGAGACGGAAGCCGTTCCGGTTGAATGCGGCGACCTGACCCTTGGTGTTGTTCGCGCTGGTCGTTGACACCTTGCCGTCCGCCTCAGTCTTCGACATCGCCATCGAGGTGATCAATGGCGACTGGCCGATTCTTCCCAACTGTCCGGTAAGGACGGTTGCGGATGGACCGAATTTGTCAACCGAGATGACCTCATCAAGGCTCGCGCACTTGTCGGCGGTGTCTGGGTCCGCGACGTAGATCAAGTCGGCAGGGTTGGTCGGATGCCCCCAGTCCTGAAGGAGGGTGTCCGAGCGCATCCGCGACTGCTGGCCCTTGAGAAGACCCCAGGTCACCGCGCCAGCCGCGTCCTTCTTGTTCCCGGTGTTGTCAACCAATCCCGCCTTGCGGATGCCGTTGAACGCCAGGTAATGCTTGGTGTCCGCCGGATCGGCGTCGTCCAGGTTGATGTTTCCCGTCG
>Ga0209400_1000527_pt1 | contig 33402 bp, 34 predicted proteins | sample M_130807_EF_Meta_FD_187313 | JGI IMG/M metagenome (GOLD analysis project Ga0209400, IMG submission 187313) | Freshwater microbial communities from Lake Montjoie, Canada to study carbon cycling - M_130807_EF_MetaG (SPAdes) (version 2) | ecosystem: Environmental > Aquatic > Freshwater > Lake... | reverse complement strand
ATTTTCATAATAAGAAAAAGCAGCCGGCAGAGAGATAGCGACCGCCGTAGAACCGGGATCGGGGCGCAAGCGCAAATCAACGCGCAAAACATAGCCATCGCCCGTGCGCTCTTGTAACAGGCGCGAAAGACTTTTGGTCATGCGCACAAAAAGCGTGCCGGGCTCGACATCCTGATTGAGCGCTGGAGAATCCGGATCAAAGAAAACGACAAGATCAATATCGCTCGAATAATTCAATTCTCGCGCACCATGCTTGCCGAGCGCCAGAACAACAACCCCGCAGCCCTCTTCCGGATCATCCGGATTGGGCAAAGCCAGCTTGCCCGCTTGAGCGGCGTCGCGCAGCAAAAAGGACAAAGCGCATGAGACCATGCAATCGGCAAAATCTGACAGGGCTTTGGTGACGGCAATCACATCCCAAAGGCCACCAATATCTGCCAGAGCGATGAGAAGTGCCGCCTCTTGCTTGGCATGGCGCAAGACTTCCATCACCCGCGCATCATCATTCGCTGCACGCGTGCGCTCACGTGCCGTGCGCAAGATGTTCTCAAGTGCTACATCGGGCGCGCCCTCGACCAGACGCGCGAGACGCTCTGGATCAGCTGCGACCAATTGCCAAAGATAAGGAGAATGATCAGCAAGAGCTTCAATCAATCCGCGGAATTTTTTGTCGGCCAGCATCGGTGCGAGCGCGGGCGCGCCGGACAATTCGACCATTTTTCGACGCGCCGACTTTGCATCAGCAAGCTGCGGTATACTCGTCGTTACTTTCCAAAGCGGCTCAGCCATGCGGCACCTGCCTACTGATCAGCGGCAATGGCAGACGATACGACTGATCGCCGTTCATCATTTCACGGGCCGAAGCGCTGATCGGTGTCCGAAGAGAGCAGTGACTGCAGGCGGTTTTTCTCGGCCTCTGACAGCGACTGTGAAGCTACAACTTGCGCAGGGCGCCGCCGCGCAAAAGCGATCAAAGCCACAGCTCCGGCCAGCAGAACTGCGAAAGGCGTCAGCCACAGCAAAAGCGTTTCCATCTTGAAGGGCGGCTTAAGCAGTATGAAATCACCATAACGCGCGACCAGATAATCGCGCACTTGGGTATCGCTATCACCCGCTTTCAGCCGCTCGCGCACCAGCATGCGCAAGTCCCGCGCCAAAGCTGCATCGGAATCATCAATGGATTGGTTTTGGCAGACGAGGCAGCGTAGCTCGGATGAAATATCGCGCGCCCGCTCTTCCATTTTGGGGTCAGCCAGAATTTCACCCGGCTGCACAGCCAAAGCGAGGGAAGGCAGCAAAGAGAGACAGAGTGCGAGGACGAAACGCATGGAGCTACTCCGCCGCCGCTGTTTGCACGCGGGTCGCAGCGCGTTTGGCAATACCAATGCGCAAACGTCTGTCCGCCATTGAAAGCAGACCGCCGAGCGACATGACCAAAGCACCAAGCCAGATCAGCGCGACATAGGGTTTCCAATAGAGGCGCAGATCAATTGCGCCATCAATCCGCACATCGGCGATGTTCATGTAAACCTGGCCCAAGCCGAGCGTCACAATGCCAGCTTCCGTGCGCACCATGGTGCGGGTGGTGAAGGATCGACGAGAGGGATCCATTTCCGCCACCACACGCCCGCCTTCGCGGATTTGCGTATGGGCCACGAGATCTTTGTAATTCGAGCCATCGCGGGGCGCGATATCCGTCACGACCACTTCATAGGGGCCAACAAGCACTGGCTCGTTGAGCTTAGCTGAAACAATGCGCTCAACGCCCCAACCAGTTGCAGCCAGTCCGAACAAAGTGAGCCCAACGCCTGCATGAGCAATGGCCGTTCCCCAAGCCGAACGCGGAAGACCCATTGCGCGTGCAAAAAATGAAGAAGCATTTTGTGCGCCCCGCAGGCGGCCATAGATTTCCGTGAAAGAGCCAATCGTCAGATAGACAGCAAGGCCCGCCAGAATGGCCGGAACAACCGAGCCACCGCGCAAAGCGTAAAGCACCACCATGCCCGCAACGCCCAGCGCACATGCAAAAACCAGACGCTGTGCAGCACCCAACAAGTCGCCACGCTTCCATGCCAGCATCTGTCCAAACGGCATGGCCAGAATGATGGGAATGAACAGCGGGCCGAAAGTCAGATTGAAGAAAGGCGCACCGACCGAGATTTTTTCACCCGTCACAGCCTCAAGCGCCAGCGGATAAAGCGTGCCGATGAAAACGGTCGCACAGCTTGTTGTCAGCAGCAGATTGTTGAACACCAGCGCGCCTTCGCGCGACACGGGCGCGAAAATACCACCGGGCTTCAGCGCAGAGGCACGGAAGGCAAAGAGCGCCAGCGAGCCGCCAATGAAGAAAACGAGAATGGCGAGAATGAAAACGCCACGCTGCGGATCAGTCGCGAAAGAGTGGACAGATGTCAGCACGCCCGAGCGGACCAAGAATGTGCCGAGCAGTGAGAGCGAGAAAGCCAGGATCGCCAGAAAGATCGTCCAGATTTTCAGCGCATCGCGCTTTTCCATCACCGCCGCACTATGCAGCAAAGCTGTGGCAGCAAGCCACGGCATGAGGGACGCATTTTCCACCGGATCCCAGAACCAGAACCCGCCCCACCCCAAAGTGTAATAGGCCCAGTAAGAGCCCATCGCGATACCAAGCGTCAGAAAAATCCAAGCGCCCAAAGTCCAGGGGCGGATGTAACGCGCCCAAGCCGCATCAATGCGCCCCGAGATCAGCGCAGCCGCTGCAAAAGAGAAGGTGATCGATAGGCCGACATAGCCGATGTAGAGCAGCGGCGGATGAATGGCCAAACCCGGATCTTGCAAAAGCGGATTGAGATCACGCCCCTCAAGTGGTGCCGGGCTTAACCGCGCGAACGGATTGGATGTCAGCAAAACAAAGAATAGAAAAGCTGCCGCAATCCAGCTTTGCACGGCGAGCACAAGGGCGCGCAAATCATCGGGCATGCCGTGCGAAAAGACAGCCACGGTGGCACCAAACAAAGCCAGGATCAGAACCCATAAAAGCATCGAGCCTTCATGGTTTCCCCATACGCCCGAGATTTTATAAATCATCGGCTTCAGCGAATGGGAATTTTCAAACACATTCACGACAGAAAAATCGGACGTGACATAAGCATAGGTGAGTGCTGCAAAGGACAGGCCGATGAGCAGGAATTGCATCACAGCGGCAGGCGGCGCCATGGCCATAAGCGCACCATCTCGGCGGATCGCACCAACCAGAGGTGCCAATCCCTGCACAATGGCCAGAGCCAGAGCCAGAACAAGCGCATAATGTCCAATCTCGACGATCATGCGCTGTCCCTCACTTCTTCTCTTGTTTGCCGGAGCCGTCGTTCCAGACACCTTGCTGCTTCAAGGAATCGGTCACTTCGCGCGGCATATATTTTTCATCATGTTTTGCGAGCACGCTATCAGCGCGAAACACACCATTGATCAGCTGGCCTTCTGCGACAACACCTTGGCCCTCGCGGAAGAGATCCGGCAGCAGCCCCGTATAAGTGACTTTCACTTCGGTCTGGTTGTCGGTGATGGCAAAGGTCACATGCCGCTCGTCAGCTCTTTGCACAGAGCCCTTCAGCACCAGCCCGCCGATACGCATGCGCGCATTGGGGCGCATCTCAGCCGTCTTGGCCGCCAATTCACTGGGCGTGACGAAAAACACAACGCCATCGCGGAAGGCAAACAAAGCCAGACCAATCGCCACGCCAATCACGGCGACAGCGGCGGCAATGAGGGTGAGGCGGCGGCCCTTGCGGGTCATGGTCAGCCTTTCAATCCAAGTTCATCGGCCAAAGCATTCACGCGTTTCAAACCATCCGCATTTTGCGCCAAAGCCGCACGCGCTTTGGTGAGTGCGGCTTTCGCCAAATCCGTTTCGCGCAAAACAGAATAAGAGCGGATGAGACGCAACCAGCCTTCCGCATCGCTGCCATCTTGCTCAAGACGGCCCGCAAGCTGTTCCACCATGCCACGGATCATCGCTTGCTGTTCGGCAGGCATGGCAGTTTGCACGGCTTCAATGGCCTCGATCCGGCCACCGAGCGCCATAATGCGCGCGCGCACAGATAATTGCCACGGCGCATCGGGCGGCGTGCCACGAGCAAGATTGGTATAAGCTTCGAGCGCGCCATCTTTGTCGCCCATCTGTTCGCGCGCCAGCGCCAGATAGAAATAAGCAACAGGGTGGCCTTCACGCAGATTGAGCGCTTTTTCAAAAAGCTCGGCTGCTTCCGGCGTCACGCGATCTTGCGCAGCATAAACGAGGGACTCGCCCTGCGCGACCAAGCGCTCAGGCGTATCGCCCAGAATGCGGCCCGCATTGCCGAAGGCGCGCGCTGCTTCTTCATAACGGCCAAGCTTCATATAAACGGGGCCGATAATGTCCCAGCCGCGCCCATCATCGGGGTTGGCTACAAGATGCTGTTCAATCTTTGCAATGGCCGACATGAGTTCAGCATTGCTCTCGCGTTCTTGGACGCGCGCTTGCAGCGGCAAGTCTGGCGTATCCGGATTACCAAGGAAGGAATAAAGCGAGAGCGAAAGTGCCGGAATAGCAATCAGCGCAAACACCGCCGCCGCGCGAATAGCCATGCGTGAAGAGCTCTTCACATCGGGCGTGCCCGCATATTGTAGCAAGCGACGACCAGCTTCCGCTTTGGCAGCATCAGCATCTTCAAGAGTGAGAAGGCCCAGGGAGAGATCGCGCTCGATCTCTTCAACCTGCGAATGATAGAAAGCAATATCCGGCGCGCGCGCAGAGGTTGCCCGCGCCCGGCTTAGGGGCCAGAGCACGCCCAACACAACAGCCCCAGTCATCACTGCAAAAGCAACCCAGATCATGCTCTGGTCTTAACGCTTCAGAGGCTTGCGGGCAAAGGCGAATAAAGTCGCGCTCACGGCATTTTCAAGCAGCAGGTAGTCGCAAACGGGCCCGCAACCCGCCCAAAACACCGTCTTCCAGCGTAAAATCCCCCGCATAGACGGCTGCAAGGTCGCCCACGATGGAGAGGCCCAGACCAGAACCGGGCTTGGTTTCATCGAGTCTGCGGCCCCTTTTCAGGGCCTGCTCACGGTCCTCGGGGGGCAGTCCCGGTCCGTCATCATCCACACAGAGAATCAGAAAATCCTGCCCGCTGCCGGCCGGGCCAGTCTCCAGCGACAGGCTCACCAGCACTTTTGCGCTGGCCCATTTGCCCGCATTGTCGAGCAGATTGCCGAGCATTTCCTGAAAATCCTGCTCCTCGCCCCGAAAGCGCAGCTCGCCATCAAACTGCATTTCAAAGGCGGGCACACCATCGCGATAGATTTTCTGGAAAGTCCGCACAAGTTGCTCGATGGCCGGCACGACATCCGTTGTGCTGCCCACCACATTGGAGCGCGCAGCCGCACGCGCCTTGTCGAGATAATAATTCACCTGATCGCGCATCACTTGCGCCTGCTCGCGCACTTTGCCTGACAGCGGTGAAGGATCAGCCTCCGCCTCATTGGTGATCACGCTGAGCGGCGTTTTCAACGCATGGGCCAGATTGCCCACTTGCGTGCGCGCACGCTCGACAATTTCGCGATTGGAAGAAATGAGGAGATTGAGTTCGCCCGCAAGCGGAGCGAGATCGGGCGGAAAAGCGCCTTCAATACGCTCGCCCTCACCACGCCGGATCGCCGTGACTTCGCTTTGCAGGCGGCGCAGGGGAGAGAGACCAAAGCGCACCTGCGCCATAGTCGAGGCACCCAGAGCCAAAGCCAATAACAAAAAAGTCGCCGCCAAAGAATATTCAAAACGGCGAATATCGGTTTCGAGCTGGTCGGTGACCGCGGCAACTTGAATGAGAAATTTACCTTCCTCATCCGTCTCAATGACACGCTCAATCAAGCGGATCAAACGCCCGTCGGGGCCTTGCGCATATCCGCGTCGATATTCGCCCAGTTGCGCCTTCACACCCTGATCAGCCAAATGCGGCAAGCGGCTCGCAAAGAGCGAGCGTGAGGCTTTTACCTTCGCCGCTTGTTGCGACAAGGGCGTGATCTGCCAATACCAACCTGACAAAGACAATTCAAATTGCGGATCGCCTAATTGCCCGGGCTCGGTGCGCGTATCGTCTCCAGGCGTTGCCACATCAGCCACAATAGCGCGCAGATAAACGCCCAATCGCTCATCGAAAGCAGCCTCAGCCGAGCGTCGATAAAGCCCCGAGAGAATAAGACCCGCAATCAGCAGGATCAGCACGCTCCACAAAACGGCCGATGTAAAAAGCCGTTGCGACAAAGAGCGCGGCGGGCGCTCGCTCATGGCGCAGCATCCCGATCAAGCCGGTAGCCAAGCCCGCGCACCGTTTCGATAATGTCGACGCCAAGCTTCTTGCGCAATCGGCCGATGAAAACTTCCACCGTATTCGAGTCACGGTCAAAGTCTTGATCATAAATATGCTCGACCAATTCCGTGCGTGAGACAATGCGCCCCATATGATGCATCAGATAAGCGAGCAGGCGATATTCATGCGAGGTGAGCTTCACCGCTTGCCCCGCAACCACCACGCGGCCTGATTTGGTATCGAGCCGCACGGAACCGCACGTCAATTCATTGGTGGAATGGCCTGTGGCCCGGCGCAGCAGAGCGCGCAAGCGCGCCAGCACTTCTTCCATATGAAAGGGCTTGGCGACATAATCATCGGCCCCCGCATCAAAGCCCTGCACTTTGTCGCTCCAGCGATCGCGTGCAGTCAGAATGAGCACCGGCATAGTGCGCCCCGCGCGGCGCCAATCTTCGAGGACGGTTAGTCCGTCTTTTTTCGGCAAGCCAATATCGAGCACGACGGCATCATAAGGCTCGGTATCGCCCAAGAACCAACCCTGCTCGCCATCAAGCGCACTATCCACGGCATAGCCAGCTTGTTCCAGCGCGCTGACCAGCTGGCGATTGATATCCTTGTCGTCTTCCACCACAAGCAGGCGCATGTCTTTAGCGTCCCTGCCCTGATGTCTCGCGCGCGGGAATTCTATGTCCCGACGCCGCATCGACAAAGACGCGCAACACGCGCCCGTCACGCCGCAGCAATGACATTTCATAGACGAATTGTTCGTTCCAGCGGCAGAGGCGTGAATTGAGCGGCTCGGCGCGGGTCTCACGCGCGGCGTCGCGCAGCAGAGAGAGCGGCTCGCGCAATTGATACGCTGCCACACTCTCGCGGGTTTCTTGCGCAGACAAGCAGGCGCGCACCCGCTCCGCCTGCGCGGCAGCGGGTGTGGCGAGTGAGGCTGTCATAGCCACCATTGTCAGCATCGTTCCCATGCAGAAAAACTGCCACAGCTCCGGTGAACCACAGATGAACAGGTGTACCCCCAAGCCCGCCTCGCCCGCAAATCGCCTTCAGGCGATGGGGGTTGCAGCACGCATGCGGCCCACAATGGCATTGACCCCGCCCAAAAGCGCGGTCAGCGCCGCCCCGAAGCCGGCAATGTCATTGCCCTTCCAGGCGAGCAAGGCGCCGGTCAGCGACGAGCCGATCACCGCTACGGAAGACCAAATGGTCTGTGAAGCCCAAAAAGGCTTGGTGTCTTGATTTGTCTCAGCCATAGGAATCTCTCCTTTCTGTGCGGGCATATCTTGCGCCGCAGATGGTGCGGGGCTTTGCGCCCGCGCGATTTTGGCAAGCGCTTTGGCTTGCCGCTCAATGCGCTGCAAGCGCCGCGACCAGCCGCGACCAAACAACGCAAAATGGGGGAGTGATTTGAGCCGCGCGAGCCGCACGGCTTGCAATAAGGCGATCACCTCAACCACGGGCAGCGCCGCAAGGGCCGCACGCGTCTGCGGACCCATGTGCCCATCGGGCGTCACCTGCAGAGCATTCTGCAAATCGCGGATGGCCATGCGCGGGCCCGACAAGACACCATCATCAAACAGCACAAGATCAAGCCCGTCGGGCAGATCATCGCCGTCAATCGCCATCCAGAATTTTTCGCGATAGATACGTTGCGCTTCATCACGCTCCAGCATCATCACATCTTCACGCGAGACAGGTTCGCCCCGCCAAGCCGACAAAGTCTTTCGCGTGATGCCCATATTGGTTGCGCCACCCGGATCACCCGGATTATCCGCAAAACCACCTTCTTCATTGAGAATGGCCGTCAGGCAGGCCTGCCAATTGCGCTGCGCCATGGCTTACCTCCACACGCGATAAGATGGCATGGGGCCAATGTCCCAAGGGATTGTCTCAAGCCCTTGCACGATACTTGGCAGAGCAAAAAGCAAGATCGTGCCCGGCGTCGCACGGATCGGCCATAGCGATGTCGTTGATCCGTTGGCGGGCGTGAGCCACATTTGCAAATGTTTCCAGCCCGACGCCGCATTGAAAAGACGCGCCGGCGTATCAGCCGCAATATTATGCGCCACACCATCAATCAGCAGGCGTGGGATGGTCTCGCTGCTGGCAAGCACAACACTGCCCGACAGAACACGGAAATAAGCGCCTGCCGTAATTCCGCGCCCGACATTGCGCACACTCGACAAGACCGGATAGTGCAATGTCGATTGCACCGTCACCGGCAAAGTCACGCCTGTGCCAGCCGTCACTTGCTGAACAAAAAACTCGGACCCCGAAGCCTGCGCAGCAGCAGGGCGAATTTTATTCAACAGATCGGCGATATTCGAATGAAGCGTCGTGCCCGGCCGCGCCACGCCATAATTCGCGCGTACCGCCCCATTGAGATTGGTGATCCACGTCACATCGGCATATGTCGCCACCGCCCAGGAGACTGGTTCTGGATTGCCCGCAAAGCGCCCGCCATCTTCCACCAGATTGAGCCAAGCGGGAACAGAGCGTGGAACCTGAACCAAATAAGTGGCGCCACTTTTGCGCACTGCAATCGCCTTGCCGGCTTCCAGACATCCTTGCGGCAAAGTGGAGCCATCAAAAGCTTTTAAAGGAAGCGGCACTGCATCAATCTGGTCAATCTGCAAAGTCGGATCAACATTCAACGCCGTTGCATTGGGCACATGCGGCACCATCCAGAACAGGGCCCCATCCGGCAAAGGTCCGCGCATCGGTGCACTCAAAAAATATGCTGCAGGCGTGCCACTCGTCACAGACACAGAGGCGACAAGATCACTGGCACCATTGGGAAAGAACACACGCCCCGTATTCGGGTCAGCATAGAGCGCGTCTTTCCAAGTCGAGCCATCCGCCGAGACTTTGATGCGATATTTATCATCGCCCATCAGCCCGGTCTCTGCACGGCCCGACCAATTAGATTGGTAAAGCTGCGAAACAACATTCGTGCCTTGTGACCGATTGAGCGTGAAGCGCAGATCACCCGTGCCGCCTTCCCCCACCGAAAAAGGCGCGAAGAGAAATGAATTGCTCTTTGCGGTCACCTGGGCATTGGGATTAACCGGAGACAGATCTGAAAAACCATTGGGGAAATTGACGCGACCCGTCGCGGCATCAATCGACAGCGCGTCCTTCCAAGTCGAGCCATCCGCCGAGACTTTGATGCGATATTTATCATCGCCCATCAGCCCGGCCTCTGCACGGCCCGACCAATTAGATTGGTAAAGCTGCGAAACAACATTCGTGCCTTGTGACCGATTGAGCGTGAAGCGCAGATCACCCGTGCCGCCTTCCCCCACCGAACGAGCGGTAAACAAGGCTGAATTCAATTTGGCTGAGATGGGATTTTGCGCATCCGCACTGGTGCCAAATCCTGCAAAACGCAGATTCTGAACATCCTGCAGATCGACGCGTTGCTTCACCCAATCGCCACCATCAAAGACATAAAACAGGCTTTCACTTTCCACATAAGCGCGCCAGCCCAGACGCGGCGCATAAAACCGCCAGGCATTGTCGCCAAAAGCCGCCACATTGAAGGACTGACCTGCAAATGCACCCAGCGCAGACGGGCCCACAATCACGGCCATGCCCTCCAAAGGCGTGGCAGGGGGTGACAACACATTGCGGGCGGTGACAGACAGATGCACAAGCGCATCCAAACTTTCCAACGCCTCATTATGCGTGACGTGTTTTTGCGACTGCGCAGCATCAATCCGCGGCAGTTTTAGCCGTGTCGTGTCAGACATGATAAAAAACTTTCGTCAAAAATGATCAAGAAATAGGAATGGTCACAATCAAATCAAAACCACGCCCAACGGCTGAGCTCATCTGCGCAATACGCAGAGATAAAATGGTCTGCGCTGCGCCAAAATCAGCCAGCTCTTGTTGCACCGAATAGAAAATGGATGGCGTGTTGGAAGAAAAACTGCGCTTCACTTGTGTGCCTGAGAGCACATCCACCACATAAATCTCGCTGTCTTCACCAAGGGGAACTTCAAGCCCTTCCCAATTATCGCCGTTTCGACGCGTACGGCGCAGGAATGAAATACGCACACCATCAGCAGCGCGCTGTGCTTTCGCACGCACTGGTGCATAGGGCCGCAAACTGAGCGGACTCGGGGTCGCATCAAATGGCAAATAAGTGGCATCCGCATAATCGCGCTTTTGTGGCCCGATGCGAAAATGTTGCGCGACCCCTAAGCGGTCCAACCCCTGCGCCAGCGGCACCAAAGCCTCGTCCACCATCACAACCGTGGATCCAGCGGGCAAGAAACGCGCAGCCAAAGCCTCTTCGCCACCAAGCCCGCGCAATAGACGTGAGAGTTTCCACACGCCTGCATCCACCAGATCAGCGCGCCCAAAGCCGATCAGCTCCCAGCGCCCATCTTCGCCACGCAGCGCCAGCAAATTACGCCCGGCCAGCAGTTCATCATCCGAGACTGAAGAAACCGCACCTCCGCGCAAAGCCACGCGGAATGAATTGGCAAGATCAAAGCGCCCAAGAGGACCAGACGCCAATACATCCAGTGTTTCACCCATAATGGCGCAACGCGTCACATGAGCGAAAAAATCAAATCCACCGCCATTGCGCAAATAAATGGACAATGCGCCCGGCCAAGGGTCAGCAAAAGCTGCCACATATTGCAAAGCCGGCACATCCTCGCGCGCCAAAGCAAGATCTAAAATCTCGACATGCGGCGGGCCAGGCAGCACAGGCGCGGACAAAGCCACTTCCCGTGATCGTTGAACACGGTGATCAAAGATCGACAGATCCACAGCCCGCGCTTCAACTTTACGCGCACCCTGCTCCACAATCCGCAAAATACGGAAAAGCCGCGGCGTACCTGCAATGGGCAGGCGGATCACATCACCTACTTCAACACCAACAAAGCCAGGCCGCAGCAAGAATGAAATACGCTCACGCGCCACCCATAAATCCTGCAACCAGACATCCGCCGCATGTTGTGCAGCTGCTGCATGCGTGACCAGCGCCACTTCGCCTTCTGCCAAGCGGCGTGTCGCGCCCTCCAACCGGCGCGATAGAGCACTTGCAGGGCGGTAATCCCATTCCGAACTGGTAAAGGACAGATGAACCTCATGCGGCAAATCACTGTCTTGCGCACGCAGCAAGGTGAAGGGTGCCCCCTCATCATTCAGCACAAGATCATCTGCGCTCAGATCAACAATCGTTCCGCGATTGCGTTGTTGAAAGCGAAACTTGCCCGCTGAAATCAGCGCATCAAATCCAAAGAAAGCCGACAGCGGATCAATCACACCACGCGCGGTCAAGGGCCGATCGATGACATAACCCTCGGCCAAAGCATCAATCGCTGGCAGATCAATCTGGAGCCCCGTCATATCGTGCACGAGTGCTGAGACAAGATCATCCAGCGGGGCCGATTCAAGCCGGCCGTTCAGCCAATGTCCCGTGTGCCAATTATCCGCATCACTCCACACTTGCCTCAACATGGGAAATGCCGGAAACGGTCTTGCATCCCATGCCCATGCATAAAGCCGATCCGGATCGACCATACGCAAACCTTGGCCCGAGACCGGATTATCCCCTTCACGATGATACGGACTGCGTGGATCAAAACGTGCAATGATCGCTTCCAAAGCACGAATTTGCATCAAATCATCACGCGCCCCATCTGAAAAAGGCGGCACATTTTGCTTCGCCATTTTCGCATCGGGAAAGACATTCGGCGCATTGCTGCCGCATGAAATGGCCGGACAGCCAATCTCCACAAGCCAAATCGGTTTAGAATATGGCACCCAATCCGTTGCGAGTGTCTCGAAACCTTGCGCACGCTGCACATGGGGCTGTGTCCAGAAGCTCACCAGATCTTTTGCGCGATAAACCCAAGGTTTTCCCAGACCATCCCTGATAGGCGTGCGCTTTTGTGCGCGCCTGGCCGCATCATCAGCATAAAACCAATCGAAGTTTTCACCCGACCCCAATCCATCGCGCAAATATTGGCGCTCATAAATTGAATAGGTCAGATTCTCATCCGCATGGCCTGATCCATCCCGCCAATCGGAGAGTGGAAAATAAGCATCAATACCGATAAAATCGATCTCAGGAGCGGCCCACAAAAGATCGAGCGGAAAGTGCAACGTCTTGCCGCCATCACGCGACAACGCGCCATATTCACTCCAATCCGCACTATAGGAGAGCTTGGTGTTCGATCCTAAAATCGCGCGCACATCCTGTGCCAATCGTCTCAAAGCCAAGGGCGCAGCATAAAAGCTGGCACCTAAAGCCCGCGTCACGCCGCGCAATTCAGAGCCCAGCAGAAAAGCTTCAACACCACCTGCATCCGCACACAATCGCGCATAATGCAGAATGAAGGCGCGGTAACGCTGCGTTGATCCATCTTCACCAAAGAAGGCAGCAATCTCTGCATCCAGAGCAGCCGTCTTCTCTTGCGCCTGCGGTTTGATATCCCCACGCCAACCAAACCCCGGCACATCCATCATGACAAAAGGATAGAAGAGGACATTCAGACCACGGTTTTTGAGATCAGCGATCGCAGCACGCACAATCGCATCGGACGGCGTGCCGCCATAAGCGGGCTTGCCATCAATTTGCGTCACCAACCGAGCATTGCCACGCGTCATCCCCGCCACAGACCAAGAGGCTTCAGCGACTTCTTTGTTGCGCGATTCCACAGCAGGTACGAGGCGACACGCGCCAGCCTGCAAATCCGTGCCAAACCAGGAGACAACAAGCGAAACATTGGTGAGATTGGGGCAAAGCGCCTGCAAAGCGTCCAGCGAGAGCGACCAATCACTTTCCCCACAAATCTGATGACGATTTTCAGACTGGCTCACACCCCCAGCCCCTGACATCAATGGCGAAACGGAATAAGCATATTCGGATGAGCCAGGAATGAGATTGATCGCACGGATCATTTTTGCAAGTCCGCAGACTGGCTTCACAATTTCAAAAGACAATTGCGGAATCCGATTGCCATAATCAGCAAGCGGAAAATTCTCAAACACAAGATAAGCAAGCCCGCGATAAGCAGGCGCTTCCCCTGCCCCCTCTTTCGCCACGATCAGGGGATCGGGCATCTGATCCTGCGTGCCCGTATAGAGCCGATGCGTGAAACGCGTGCGATCAATCTCCTGGCCATCCGCCCAGATGCGCCGCACGAAAGCGATTTCACCCTCGCACAGACCCACGGCAAAATTCGCCGCATAAGCATAAGTCACTTGATCGGTGGTGGAGCCCGCACCAACAAGCTGGCTCTTTCCGCCCGATCCACCTGTGCGCGTGCGCGACTGGGTTTCAATAAAGCGCGTTGCCCAAATAACCTGCCCACCCATGCGTGCGCGCCCATACAGACGCGGAATCGGCGCACCTTCAGTCGAGGCCATGGAAGCCAGATTGGTGAGTCGCGGCCCCTCAACCACTTTATGTTCGCCAAGCAGAGCACCCAAGGAATTCGTCAACAGACTTGGCAGAACTTTTCCAACCAGCGCGCCCACAGGCCCGCCCAAAGCATGGGAGACAGAGCCAATCGCACTTTGCAGCAGCAAGGTTGCCATTTGGATCTCACTTCACATCAGGAAAAGAAAAAGCCTGAACCATACGTCGCCGCCAAGCTGACCCAAGGCTCACTTCACACACACAAGCCCCATCATGCGCGTGAATCATCGTGGTCGAAGAGGTTGCAATGCCGATATGTTTCGCGGGCAATCCATCGCGCCAGCGAAACAATACGAGATCGCCCGCTTGAAACGCGCCCATCACTGGCGAAAACCATCGCAGAGCGGCACCCAGCAGCGCCTCTTCACCGCGCGCCTCAGCCCAATCTGGCGTATAAGGTGGCGCAATCTCCGGCTCGGGCCCCACACAATCGCGCCAAACACCGCGCAACAGCCCAAGACAATCGCAGCCCACATGTTGCAAAGAGCCTTGATGCAAATAGGGCGTGCCAATCCACGCGCGTGCAGCCTCGACAATCATTTGCCGCGATAGCGCACTCATGAAAACAGGCTCCCGCCGTCCATCACCATTTCTTTGGATGCCACAGACATCAAAAGATCATTGCCGGGGATGTGCGGGAACCCGCGAAAATTGATGCGATTGGAAAATTTCGTCCCGCAGGTCGCAAAACTCTTATCGCAGCCTGCCCGCAATTCAATCTGATCGCCGACAGCCAAAGCAGGCGAGAGCGGTGTCCAGAGCGCAATCTGTGCACGATCATCATCTTGCCGATGAGCTTTAATGGCGCAGATTGTGCCCTTTTGCGCACCCGAGATGACGCGCATCTGACCATTGGCAAACCAACGATCAGCGAAACCCGTGAGCATCACCGCCACATAGGCTGCATCTTGGACAGATTGGATGCTGGTCTGCGTCAAATATCGCGCATGATTGACCCCACAATGGACATCCCCCAGATCAGCGCTGCATGATTTCATAAAGCGGCGGCCTGTCTCCTGCTCGAATACTTGCGCAAGTGAGCGCAATTCTGCCGAAAAAACATGATCGGCGCGTCTCACTTCGCCCATCACTTCGACATTCATCAACAGACGAAGATTAGGTTCGCTCCAATCAACAAGCCAAGTCTCAACAGTGGCGCCATCATAAGCGCCGCTTGCCAGCGCATCTTCATCGATTGAAAATTGCAACAAGGCGCCGCCTACATCGCTTTTGCTGCCATGCAAGCCAAGCCGGTCTTCCTGACCGCGCAGATGCAAGCCGCCATCTGTGGCAAAGGTCACAGCATCAAAAATGATTGGATCATCATGATCCGTAAACCCTTGCACAATCCCATCACGCCGCAATATTTTCCAACAATGGCAAAGGTTCGTCACCTCTGCATGAAGTCGCGCCCGCAGCGCCTCACTCATCTCGCGCATGGGCAACTCCTCACAGTAAAATTTCAATCAATGGAATTTTTGGGATCCCGCCCGTGCCAAAAGCCGCATAATCGATTTCGAGATAATCCGTATCGAAACGAACCGGCACATCGAACAAAAAACCCGCCGCCACAACCGCCCCCTGCGGCGGAACATGACCGACACGAAAAGTGAGAAGACCATTTGTGCTATCAATATCGAAAGTGCTTTTGTCCCATTCGACGCCGGCAACCGCTACCCGAACACTCCCCACAACAGGCTTCAAAATGGCGCGCTGATAAGGAGCAAAATCCTGACCATAGGTTTTGATCAGCTGAAAGCTGCGCATTGCGCCATCACCTGTACCTATGACTTGGTCGAGCGGTGAGGCATCCTGCGTTGGTGCGCAGGATTTATAATCACTACGGTCACGCCAGCGAAACCCGTAGAGCCGCCCGCGCCTCTCCTCGAAAAAACCCATGACTTGCGACAAGGCGTTTGCGCTTTTCACGCCATAGCCCGCTTCATAACGACGCCGTGCATGGGCGCGGCGCGCATTGCGTTGCTCGCGCCCTGAACTTGTCACCACAATTTCCGTAACGCGTTCCGGGCCACCACGCGCTTGCGTTGAAATATCGAGCGGGAAACGTATCTCATGAAAACTTGTCATGCTCGCTCCTCAAACCATGCGCATACGCCGCCATGGCGCCACAGCGGCGGCAATGGCGGCTGGAAAATGCGCAACGTTGTCTTCGTGCAAAGCGTCCGCCCTGTGCTCATAATAATGAGCCACCAGCATGCGCATGGCCTGCCGCAAGGCCTCGGGCACATCTGTCGGCTGCGTGCCGAAACCTGCGGTCAGATCAATCTCGACACCGGCAGCAGATCTATCAGGCGACATGAGTGCCGGAGAGATGCACAAAGCCGATCCGTCCAATTGGAACAAAGCTAGGTCCAACAAAACAGAATTGCCGAGCGCATCAAAGGTCCGCACAGCATCAAGCGAGAGAATGGGCGAGATCGGCAGATGCCACGACTTTTCTCGCGGAATGCGCGGCAACCGCAGACGCCATTTTTGCGCGATCAGCGCGCGCCGTGCGCCCTGCTCCACCGCATTGCGCGCCGCTTTGATGAGCGAGAGAACAAGCCCGTCCTCCTCGCTGGTTTGCAGTCGCAAATAGACCCGCATTTCGTCGAGCGACAAAGGCTCGAGCGCCGGGCCTGCAAGCAGGATCGGTGTCATTTTGAAAATCTCCGCCATGTCATGTAAAAGCGGCGACATGATCGACATGCGCCAAAAATTCTTCGCTTTTGCGCTGGCTTTGAGCCTGACGCCCGCGCCCGCTCACGCCATCACCGGCCCCGCACAAGAAGGCAGTCCGGCGCAATCATCCCTGCTCATGCTGCTCAATGAGCGCGGTTTCTGCACGGCCAATGTCATTGCGTCAGACGTTCTGCTGACCGCCGCCCATTGCGTGCACAAGATCAAAGGGGCGGTGGCCTATTGGCCAGGCTTGTCGCCGTCTGGCTTCATTCCTGCCAAAGACATTGTCATTCATCCCGGCTACAAGCCGGACGCGCCCAAAACGCGCGAGCGCAGCATTGATCTGGCGCTCGTGCGTCTGGAACGCGCCCTGCCTGCAAGTTTCACAGCCCTCAACATCGACTATGACGCACGCGTCGAACTCGGCACGCCCTTCACCATTTCAGGCTTTGGTCTGCGCCAAGAACAAGACGGCAAAACCGCCGGGACGCTTCATTCCGCAACACTCGTCACGCGCGAGCCTTTGTCCAAATTGCTCATCTGGGCCAAAGACCCGCAAGCCCGTGGTCTTGGCGGCTGTACGGGTGATTCCGGCGGCCCCTTTCTCTCAAAAGAAAGAAAGCTCGTTGCCATCACCGTTTGGTCAGCGGGCGTCGGCAACAAAGCTTGTGGTGATCTGACACAAGCTCTGCGCCTTGGCCCCGAGCGCAGCTTTATCGAAAAGACGCTCGCCACCTGGTCTCGCTAAGTGCCATCAGGACACGTCAAACTTCAACAATTTGATCGCATCGAAATCCTGAATGCCACCACCCACACGCTTCGTTGTGTAGAAGAGCACATAGGGTTTGGTGGAATAAGGATCACGCAGCACGCGTATGCCGACACGATCAACAATCAAGTAACAGCGATTGAAATCGGCAAAGGCCAGCGAGAAAGAACCCGCCGCAATATCAGGCATATCTTCCGCTTCGATGATCGGAAAATTCATGAGCGTTGCTGTCGCCCCCAATTGCGATGGCGGCTGCCACAAATATTCACCCGTCGAGGCTTTAAATTTGCGGATCTGCGCCTGCGTCTTGCGGTTCATCAAGAAGCGCCCGTTCTGGCGATACCCAGAGCGCAACGTATAGATGAGATCAACGAGAACATCAGACGGATTGGTCGCCGCAAATCCGGCCGACACGCCAGTCGGCAGATAGGCCGTCTTGCCCCAACCCCAACCGGCCACATTCGACTTGGTGTAAGAGAGAAGCCCCATCGGCTTGCCCACACCATTGCCATTGATGAAGGCAGCTCCTTCCTGTTCGGCAAAGACCGTATTCACTTCCTCCGAAATCCATTGCTCGATATCAACCGCTGCATCATCGAGCAAAGTCTGTGTCGCAGCTGGCATGGCATAGAGTTCCATCGCCGGAAATGACAGATCAGCAATTTGCTGGCTCGACGATTGTGTTCGCGCATCTGTTTCCGCAACCCATCCGGCTGCAGGGCCTGTCGGACAAAAGGCTTTCTTATAAGTGGATGTAGAAATCTCGCGCACGGAAGCAATGGCACGAATGGGGGAAATATTGGCCATGCGGCGCAAAATGTCCCGCTCTGCCGGCACAGGCACAAGATAACCACCATCTGGCCCAGAACCCGCAGACAAAGCCTTTTCTTCAATGGCTTTCAGCCCTGCTACTTCACCAGTGCGCATATAATTTCGGAAGGCCGTTTTATGCTCACGCGACGTCACATCTGGCACGCGCTCAATAGATGCCAATTGTGGACGTGATTTTTCAATCAGCAGGCGATCCATTTTGCGGCGCTGGTCATCAAGAGCCGCATCAATGCGCGCTACTTTTTCTTCCACCAGCACATCGCCGGAGAGTTTTTGCTCGAGTTCCGCAAGGCGCTCTTCGTTGGCTTCCTTATAGGCATGAAAAATACGGTGCATATCGTCAAACACCGCCTGGGCATCTTGACCACTCAAAGATTTGGTTTCCATCTCACTCATAAAAAATCCTTTCAATGAAAAGCGGCACGCTGCTTCACCGATGTGATGCGCGCCTGCGGCAGCATGGGAAAAGTCACAATGGAAATTTCCCAAAGATCAACTTCCAGCAGGCGGCGAATGCCGCCACCCGCCGATTTCCGCGCAGTCTTCACGCGAAACCCAATCGAGAGCCCGTCAACCGCACCCTCTTTCAACAAAGCCAAAGTTTCCCGCGCCCGCGAGACGGCCAGATTGAGCCGCCCCTTCACGCGCAAGCCCCTCTGGTCTTCTTTGATCGACACCCATGACCCAATCGGTAGCGAGGGATCATGTTGCCACAACATACGCACAGCTTTGGCGCCGCGCATTTGCAGCGAGCGCGCAAAGGCACCGGGCGCAACCTCATCGCCGCCCATATCGACAATGCCGAACAGGCTGGCATAGCCCTCGAATGTGCCATCAGGCTCGACCTGGAGCACATGGCGTGCATCGCGCAGATCAAGTGCCGGACTTGAAATAATTTTGCGCTCCAGCATCAGCCGCGCTCCACAAAGATAATGCGTAAAAAACGACGAAAAATGCGGCGCGGGTCCGGCGTGCGCCGCGGTTTGACAAAGAATGACAGGCTCATTTGCGCTCCCCAAATCGACGGTTGAAATTGGATAATTCGCGGACAAATTCATCAAAGCGGCGATTGGCGGCCGCACTTTCCCGCAGCGCGAAAAGCAACAGGCCTGATGCCCCGCTCGCCCATAAGAACAGCGCAAGATGGGCGAGGTCCCCGCGCGCAATAATGCTTTGCGTAATATCGTTCATGCTGGCCCAGCCCCATAGCCAACGGCCTCGCGCTTTTCATCGCGCGTCAGAAAATCAGCCGCTCCCACACGCGCCCATTCAGCAGCACGCTCAGACGCCAGCGCATCAATCGCATCAAGATTAGCGCGCCATTCCACATCGCCATAAGTCGGCTGCAGCCACGTGTTGAAAGAGGCCTGCAAACGATGCACAAATGGCAAAATCGTCTGCCGCCAAAAGGCGCGATTGGCTTCCTGATAATTGGAAAATGTATTGTCACCCGGCAGGCCCAGAACCAGCGGCGGCACGCCCAAGGCCAGCGCAATCTCGCGCGCCGCCCCCGCCTTGGCTTCAATGAAATCCAATTCCTTCGGCGTCAGCGAAAGTGCTTTCCAGTCCAGCCCGCCTTCCAGCAAGAGCGGACGGCCCGCATTGCGCAACCCTGAAAAACTTTCATCCAATTCATGTTTCAACCGGTCGAATTGTTCATCCGACAAAGTCGCACCATCCGGCCCCGCATAGACCAGCGCACCCGATGGCCGCGCGGCATTTTCGAGCAAGGCACGGTTCCACTGGCCCGCCGCATTATGCGTATCAAGCGCCGTTTCTGCCGCGGCCAATGGTGGCAGGCCATAATGATCATCAAGCGGCGAATGGAGTTTGAGATGCAAAATCGCATTGTCTGCGACCGCAAAGCGCACACGCTCCGCACCCACCACATAGTCATAAGCCAGTGGCCAACCATTGCCGCCGGGCACAATGCTCATCCGGTCGGGTCGCAATGCATGCCATTCGCGATGCGCACCATCAATCGTCACTGCTTCCACATAAGCATTGCCAAAGAGAAGCATATTGGTGACGAGAATTTCGATCAATTCCACGCCCGAGCGCGAGCCACCGGGTGCGCGCAATACCTGCGCCAGCGGATGATCGGCCCGCTCCTGCCCCTGCAGATAAAGAATCCACGGGACTGAGGCGACACTCTCGGCAATCATGCGCACAGAGCGAAAGACAATCGGATTGCGCTCATAGCCTTGGCGCACCAATTCTGTGGCCTCGCGCGGCTGGCTACGTGCATAAGAAAATCCCATGCTGAAAACCGCCGCCGTGCGCGATTGTTTGGCTTCGGCAGGCGCGCGTGTGGAGCGTCCCGCAAGTCTTGCAAAAAGACCGGGCATGAAAACCTCATCTGTCAGAAAAAACTAAATCCGTCGCACGCTGGGCTGCGGTGTTTGCGGCTGCAAAGCGAGCGCGGTCACAGCCCAGACCAGAGCATCAAGCCGGTCGGGACTGCGGCCATTGTCCAACCCGTCGGGACCAAAGGCACACATTTCATCTTCGAGTGCAGCGAGTGAGCCCAAGTGATGCACACGCCCCTGCTCATAGAGTTGCGCCACAGGGGCCGCGCGCAAATATTTGCCGCGCGTCGCGCGTACTTGTTTCACAGGCACATGCGGATCAGCCTCAGAGATCACCGCTTCCACCATCTCGCCACCCTGATTGACTTCGGCAATCAAAGCATCGGCCTCATGCTTGTGATAGAGCGCGACAGCCGCCCGCGCCCATTTGGCGGGACGCGCAGCTGAAACCGTGCCATCTTCCAGCACATGCACATGGCCTGTTTCATCGATCCCAGCCACCACAAGCCCGCAAGAATCTGCGCGCTTATGCGAAGAGGCTGGCGGATCAAGCGCCACAACAATGCGGATCAGCGAAGGTGCCTGCGTCTCTCGCGCCGCTTCCAGCATGTCGCGTGTCCATAAAGCATCAGCGCGTTCTTCGATCATTTCGCCGAGCAATTCCTGACGGCCCAAACGCGTGCCCTGATAGCGCGCGACAATCCGCTCGAGAAAATCCTGCGCGAGATTGGACGCATTGGCCTGCGTGGCCGCGCGCGAGACGGCTGTTTTGGGATCAGCCAAAAGACGTTTCAAAATCGGCACGGGTCGTGGCGTGGTTGTCACCACTTGGCGCGGATGCGATCCCAGCCGCAAACCGAATTGCAACATGTCAAAGGTCTCCTCCGCATAGCGCCATTTGGCGAGCTCATCGATCCAGGCAGCAGCAAATTGCGGCCCGCGTAAACTCTCCGGATCTTCCGCTGAAAAAGCCTGCGCCACAGCGCCATTGGGCCAGATCAATCTTTTGCGCGAGGGCTCCCAGAGCGGTCGCTCATCGCGACTGTGAATGGCGAGAATGCCAGACACGCCCTCAATCATCACATCACGCACTTCTGCTGCGGTCTCACCAACAAGCGCCATGCGCCCCACGGGCGCATCCGAAAATCCCGGCAGACCGAGTGCCATGCCGCGCACCCATTCGGCACCGGCGCGCGTTTTGCCGGCGCCGCGCCCACCCATGATGAGCCACACAGTCCATGGACCACCTGCTTGCGCTTCACGCGGCGGCCATTGGTCATCGCGTGCTGAAAATTCCCATGCGCCAAGAATCTGTTTCAGATCGGCAGCCGAAAAATCGCGCAGCAGATCATCCATCTCCGCTTCGGTTGCGCAATTCGCCAAGTCGTCGAGCAAGGGCCTTCCGCAATGCGGCCAGATCGCGATTGTCTGTGTCATCGCTTGTTGTCTTCTGCGCCTGCGCGCGTTCATCATGGTTGAGCTTGCGCAAATCGCCGAGCGTCTTCACCAAAAGCCCCAGAATACGCGCCTTGCGCTCCGCGCCCGGTGGCGCAGTTTGCTCAATCTCGCTTTCAGCGCGCGCAATCTCGCGGCGCAAAGCGCGCACCAAGCGGCGCTCCAGCGCCAATGTGTCGAGCGAGGCCTCATCAATATCAGGCACCGGCACATCACCGCGCGGCGGCCATTGCTCACGTTGACGCAAAGCCCGGAAAGCAGCGGGCGTGAGTTTCAAACCTCTGGCAATTTCTGCGAGTGACACATCATTAGCGTCATAAAGCGCGCGCGCACGCGCCAAGGCCGCCTTGCCGGGCTTGTTCATCGGGCTCGCCCCGTCCGCCCCATCGGGCGCATGTGTGGAGAATGACACCAACATATAGGAACAGGGTCACGCTGTCAAGGATAAAATTCCTAGTCTCGCTTTTTATCCCGCATGCCCTTATTCTCTCAGCCAAGGACAATAATTTCAGAAACTTTTGGGAGGACATCATGACCGAGATTCGTGTCAACGGCCTGCGCGGGGTTGAACTCGCCGTCTTTAATCTGAAAGAGACAGCCGATTTTTACGCACAAGCCTGGGGCCTGTCGGAAGTGTCTTCCGCCAATGGCACAGGCTATATGCGCGCCGCTGGCAATGAGCATCACGTGCTGAGCCTGCATGAGGCCCCACGCGCCGGGCTCATCGCCATCAATTTCTCTGCGCCCTCGCGCATGGCGGTTGATGGCCTTCATGCAAAAGCCAAAGCCATGGGCTGCGAGATTGTCTCAGGCCCTCAAGAGCTCCCCGCTATTGCAGGCGGCGGTTATGGCTTTTCGGTGAAAACACCCGAAGGTCAGACGCTGAATATTTCCGCTGATGTCGCCCAGCATGGCGCGGGTCAATTCCAGGATCATTCGCGCCCGACCAAAATGTCGCATGCCGTGCTCAATGTGGCTGACGTTGACACGCAGCGCGCTTTCTTTATCGACGTGCTGGGCTTCCGCCTCACAGACTCAACAGCCCGCATGGATTTCGTGCGTTGCTCTTCCTACCATCACTCGATTGCACTTGCGCGTGCACAAGGTGCTGGCCTCAATCACATGGCCTATGAAGTCGAAAACTTTGATGGCCTGATGCGTGGTGCAGGTCGCATGAAAAAGCATGGTTACAAAATCGGCTGGGGTGTCGGCCGCCATGGACCGGGCAATAATCTCTTCTCCTATTTCATCGAGCCAAATGGTTTCGTCACCGAATATACGGCGGAAGTCGATTATATTGATGAAGCCAAGCACATTGTCGGCACGCCGGATTATTGGGCGAAGATCATGAATGGCCCCGACCGTTTCGGTCTGGCTGATCCCTCGCCCGAATTGCGCGATGCCATGGCTGGCAAGATTCTGGATGAGCGCAACAAGGCTTGCGAAGAGATCATCTCCAAGAAACTGGCCTCCGCCTGAGACGAGACAAAAAAATGAACAAGCGGATTGCCAAAGCCGTTCATCCCACACGCGCGGAAATTGCCGCACTGCCGATTTCGACCAATGTCAAAATCGCCACATCAGAATTGCAGGGGCTGGGCCCCCGCGTGATTGATCTGGGTTGCGGTGAAGGCAAATTCACGCGCGGGCTTTGCTCTTTGTTTGGCGAAGTCACTGGCCTCGACGTCAAAGAACGCAAGATCGACTATGCCAACGAGAAAGCCCGCGAAGAAGGCGTCAATGCCAAATTCATCGCGGGCAGTGCCGAAGCCATTCCTTTTGGCGACGGGCATTTCGATGTGGTGATTTTTTCCAATAGCCTGCATCACATGCCAAATCCTGCAAGCGCTTTGCAGGAAGGCCTGCGCACCTTGCGCACAGGAGGGCTGCTTTATGTCATGGAGCCCGTACCGTCAGGCAATTATCACGATGCCACTTGCCTCGTGAATGATGAGACTGAAGTGCGCACGCAAGCCTATGAAGACATGCTCGCCATGAGTGGCGCGCATGAGGAAAAAGAAATCCTCTATCGCGCGCCACGCCGCTTCGCATCCTTTGACGAATGGCGCGATGATCAGATCGATCGCGACCCCAAGCGTCAGGTCTTTTTTGACAAAGACCCAACGAAAGTCCGCGCGACCTTTGAAGGCAATGCGGAACACGCAGACGGCAAGCTCGTCTTCGATCAGGTATTCCGCGTGAACATTTGGCGCAAGGGGTAAGCACGCAACGCAGGTGATGATGCCGCGTGCAGCACAAATTGCGCGTTGCAGCCAGCTTGCACCCCGTCATTGCGAGGAGCGCAGCGACGCGGCAATCCAGAGGTCGCGCGTGAGGCTCTGGGTTGCTTCGCTTCGCTCGCAATGACGGAGCAACCTTTTCGCTCGTCTTTGCGAGGAGCGCAGCGACGGGGCGCGCGCTTTACGCGCCGAGTTTGCGTGTCACATCGTCGAACAAATCATCGACCGCCATTTTCTGCGGCACAAGTCCCTGCTCAAAGCAGAAGTCGAGCGCCATTTGCAGGCTCTTATGATTGGGCTCGACACCAAACGGCGCCATTTTTGCGGCCGCTTCGGGCGCTGCTGCATTGGCCTCAGCCAACATGCGATAGACTTCCGCCACCACATCAGGCCGTTCTTTCGGCAAATCCGCATGAACGCAGAAAATATGATTGATCGGCACAGGAATGGCGTTCTTCGTCATCCATGCTTTCGCGCTCAAATCGGGATCAGCAAAGAGATGGGTGAATTCCGGCGCATCTGGAAACTTGTCGCCGAGCACAGCGGCCGCCACTTCGCCATCGGCCAATAATTGCTCCAGCGTCTGGCCCGGCTTCACGCGCGTGCAATTGGCTGGATCGATAAATTCCGCCACATGCGGATCTTCCACCGTGATCCAGTGAATCTTGGAAAGATCGACACCATATTCATGTTGCAAGATGCCACGCACCCACATGACCGTCGTCACCGAATAAGCGCGGATGCCAACCTTCTTGCCTTCCAGATCTTTGGACGTCATCGGCCCGTGATTGGCATTATAAGCAATCGTGTGATGCTGGGTGCGGCTGACAATGGGTGCGGGCAGCGCGATCAGCTTCTTGCCCCAGGCCTTGGCCTGAATATAGGTCGCAATGGCTAATTCACCCGCCACAAAAGCCCCCTCGCGCACCATGGGCTTGAACCCCTGATTGGCGACCTTTGGCCCGGCAAAATCGAATTCGACGAGGTCCGAGCGGATGGAGCCATCCTTCAGCGCCTTGGTCACGGGGTGGTCGGCCAGATTGGTCCGCAACACCACCTTGCCCGTCGATGGAAATGTCATGATCGTCCCGTCCCTCTTCTTGCTTGCCTCTTATGGGCCCAGTGACAAAATGGACCCGAGGGCACCCTTCCGGCAAATTCAAATTTCGGGACAGCTGATGAAAAAAGGGGCTCAGCGGGATCGTCAGAAAATCGACAGTTCCAAGAGCGGAAACGTCTCTATAAACTTCAATACCACAATGACATGCTACAGAAGTAGCAGGCTTTGAGACAAAGGGTCTGGGGCGATGGGCGATTATACAAACATGTCGTCATATTACGATGTCATCATGACATCGGGCTATTACGACTATGCACAGATCGTAGATGATCTGGAGCAGCACGGACCCTTTGCCAATATTCTGGAAGTCGGCTGCGGCACAGGCCTCATCCTCGAAGAATTCGGGCGCCGCCATTCGGGTGCCAATATCACCGGCATTGATCTGACCGAAGCCATGCTGAAACAGGCGCGCGAACGTCTCGCCGCCTATCCAGCCATTGATCTGCGCCAGCAAAATGTCTGCTCGCTCGCGCTCAATAAAAAATACGAAGCCGCTTTCTCTTATGGCGGCGTCTGGTATTTCGTCATCGACGGCGACAAAGAGCCCTTCATGGTGAGCCATATTCCGGGCGATACTGACAATCGCGCGGGGCTGGAAAAGCTCGTCGCCCATATTGCACCGGGCGGCATGTTGTTGCTCGGCATTCAGGGGCCGCATTTCGATTACGAAAAAGAGATTTCCAACGGCATGATCTATGCGCAAAAAATCGAGCCGCATGATCATGGTTTCGTCAAACATTATTATCTTCTTGATGACGGCAATCGCGTCATGGAACAGACCATTGATTACCGCACCTATTCATGGAGCCAGACGCTCGACATGCTCGGCAAACTCGGCTTCACGCCGGTGCCACGCAAGGGCGACAAGTTTCTGGCTTTTCGCAAGGCAGCTTGAGCCCGCATGAGCAAAGAGAACATTCTGTTTGTCGGCACCGGCAATATGGGACATCCCATTGCCGCCAATCTTCTGCGCGCGGGCTATCACCTCACGCTGGCTGATCTGAATCCGGAAAAATTCGCCGATCTCTTGCCCCTCGGCGCACGCGCTACGGGCAATCTCCAAGAAGAGGCCGCCAAAGCCGATCTCATCTTTCTCTCGCTGCCCGGCCCGGCCCAAGTGGAATCCCTCCTCTTCGGCCAAGGCCTCTTGGGCGCGATGAAACAAGGTGCGGGCCTCATCGACACCACAACAAGTTCTGTCGAACTCGCGTGCCTCATCGGCGCCGAGGCACAGACATGCGGGATCCACTATCTCGAATCCCCTGTCACCAATGCGATTGATGGCGCGCGTGCAAGCAAGCTTGGTATTTTCGCGGCAGGCTCGAAAGATGTTTTCGAAAAATACCTGCCGCTCTTCCAAGTCATCGGCGAAAAGATTTTCTTCGTCGGCCAGCATGGCAATGGCGCCACCGTCAAACTCATCACCAATCTGCTCTGGTTCGTCCATGCAGCCGCTATTGGCGAAGGCCTGATGCTCGGCGCCAAAGCGGGCGTGCCGCTGGATGTTGTGGCCGCCGCCATTCAATCAAGTGCTGGCGCCTCATGGGTGGCTGACCATGATATTCCCTCCATCTTTGCCGGCCATTATGATCCGAGCTTCTCGCTTGATCTGTGCTGCAAAGATTTGCGCCTCGCGCATGAAATTGCCGATGAGCAAGGTGTGGACTTGAAAATGGGCAAGCTCGCGCGCGAGCTGTTCGAGGAAGCGCGCAAAAAATATGGCGGCGACGCCGCCGAATTGCATGTCGCGCGATTGATCGAAGAACAAGCCGGCCTGCTCTTGCGCCCACCCCATGGTGAAAAAATATGAGCCGCGACAAACAATCCCGCCTCTTGGCCGAAGCCCATCGCCACATGCCGCAAGGTGTGGCGGAAAACTACCGCTATTGGGGCGAAGACCGCACACTCTTCATCGAAAGCGCTGAAGGCTGCCGCCTCACCGATTGCGATGGCAACAGCTTTGTGGATTTCCGCCTCGGCTATGGCCCGATCATTCTGGGCTATCGCGACAAGCGCGTCGATGCCGCTGTCATCCGCCAGATCTCCGATGGCGGCACGCTGTCTGGCTTTTCGACACCGCTCGACATTCAAGTCGTGCAGCAAGTCAAAGCGCTCTGCCCCAATATTGAAAAAATGCGTTTTGCCAATTCCGGCACAGAAGCCGTCATGGGCGCGGTGCGCACCGCACGCGGTTTCACCAAGCGTAAACATGTCGCCATTGTCGAAGGTTCTTTCCACGGTCTCTATGACGAGATGATGTGGAAATCCGATCTCGAAAACTGGGATCCCAAAGGCAAGGCCGAGCCGCAGATCATTCCCTTTGGCGCTGGTATCCCAGACAAGACGCGCGATCTCGTGACGCTTATTCGCCTCAATGATTATGACATGGTCGAAGCGCTGTTGCGCAATCATGGCGATGATCTTGCCGCCATTCTGCTGGAGCCCATTATCGGCAATGCAGGCTCGATTGCCGCCACTCAGGAATGGCTGCAATTCCTGCGCGATCGCTGCACCCAAAATGGCACGATGCTCATTCTGGATGAAGTGAAGACGGGCTTTCGTGTCGCACCGGGCGGTGCGCAGCAGCTCTATGGCATTCATGCTGATCTGACGACTTACGCGAAAGCCATGGGCAATGGCTATCCGGTTGCAGCCTTTGGTGGCCGCGCCGAAGTCATGGATTGTGTCGGTGCTTTCAAAGGCGGCGTCGTGCATGGCGGCACTTACACGGCCAATCTGATCGCGCTGTCTGGTGCATCCGCAACACTCGATATTCTCGCCAACACCAACGCCTATGAGACAATCAACACAGCTGGCGCGAATATCCGAGATTGCTTGGGCCGCGTCTTTACCGCGGCTGGTATCGAGCATTGCTTTGCGGGCCCGCCCGCCATGTTCGGTATTCATTTCTTGGATAAAGTGCCGACCAATTACCGCGACTGGCGCATCACAGATTCCGAGCTCTACGCCAAATTTGCCTGGAAGCTGATCGACTACGGCATCATGCTCGAGCCCGACTCACGCGAGCCATGGTTCATCTGCGAAGCCCATAAAGACGTTGATCTGGCGTGCCTCGAAGAGACTGCCACCCGCGCCATGCGCGAAGCCAAGGGCTGAATTTTTCCCCGTCATTGCGAGCGCAGCGAAGCAACCCAGGGGCACCACGTGAGGCTCTAGGTTGCTTCGCTGCGCTCGCAATGACGGACGACCCGTTTTAAAATAAACATCACGAATCAGGAGCCCCTCTCATGCGTTGTCATTTCTGCGATGGAACCGGCATGCGCCGCATCGGCCAAGAGCTCGCACCCTGCGTGGAGTGCGGAGGCTGCGGCGTCGCCCATTGCTGCGACGGAATTCAATCCTGCTGCGAAATCGAAGGCGATGACCGTCTAGCGCCGATCAAAGAAACGCAACTCCATCCCGTCCCGCACGGTGTGTCGGGAGAGTAAATTTTCCCCGTCATTGCGAGGAGGCCGCCAGGCCGACGTGGCAATCCATTGCACCCATCTTTCTGAGATTATTGCTATGGATTGCTTCGCTACGCTCGCAATGACGAGCAGAAAAAAGGCCCGGATTGCTCCGGGCCTTTTCTTCTTCAAAGATTCATCTGCCCTTCTTCGCGATAGACAAAGGTCTCTTCGCTTTCAAAGGCGCGCACTTGTGGGGCGACGCCCGGCAGACCGAGCTTGGTCCATTCGGCAGCCACCTTCTCATAGGTCGATTGACGCAAAGTCGTGCGTGTCGAAAACACCGGAATATAACGGTGATCCTTGCACGCATTGATGAGCGCCTTCGAACCATAGGGGCGCTTGTCAGGCGGGTTCTGTGAAGGATCGAGCGGCGTCGACCAAGTGTTGCGCATAATGTCGATGTCATCGATCGGGTTGCAGCGCGAAGCCATAGCCCAGATCACCTGATCCATATCGGTCGGATCAACGTCATGATCCACGGCCACAATCCACTTGGTGTAATAAGCACCACCCGGCACTTGCGCGGTCAGCGCGAGAACCTGTGCAGCGTGACCGGCATATTTCTGTTCCATGGCGACAACCACCATGCCGAAACCACCAGCAGCTGCGGGGTGCGAATAGACGCCGTGAATGCCCGGAATGCCGAGCTTGTCGAGATCGTCCCAGATTTTCGCGGAACGAATGATCGAGAAGAAGCCAGATTGTTCGCAAGACGGATAATCCGCCATCAGCGCATTGGTGAGGATCGGCTTGTTGCGATAATGCACGGCCGTAATATGCACCAGCGGGCACGCCGCCTCCGGCTTGCCATAATAACCGGTGAATTCACCGAACGGGCCTTCAGGCGCCATGCCGCCGGGGCGGATTTCACCTTCAACCACCAGCTCTGCATGAGCGGGGATCAACAGATCGGTCGTCTTGCCCTTCACAACAGGAACAGGACCACCCTTGATGCCGCCGGCATATTCATATTCCGAAACATTCTTCGGAAAGCTCTGCGAGCCGACCAGCATGTAAAGCGGATCAATGCCCCAAGCAGCTGCAACCTGCAGCGACTTGCCCTGCTCCCAAGCGCGCGCAATGTGCAAACGCGCATCTTTGCCGGGCGACAGATAAAGACCTGTCGTATTCTTGCCCTGCAACATCATGCGATAGGTGCCGACATTGAGATAATTCGTGTCGGGATCGCGCGTGATCACCGCATCCGCCGTGCCCGCATAGCGGCCACCATCGCGCGGCCAATGTTTCGGGATCGGCAAGAGATCGAGATTGACGTCATCACCGAACATCGAATTTTCATAGACGCTGGCTTCGGCCGCCGCGATTTCCTTCGGGGGAATGCGCGAGCGCAGCTTGTCCTTGGTGCGGCGGATGAGTTCGACCGTCGGCGTGTTCGGATCTTCACCGAGCGTCAGCGCAATACGGCGCACGGATGGGCCGAGCACATTCCAGAGTGAACGCGCACCGATGGGCGAATTCTCAAAGCCCTTGATGTTATTGTAGAGGATCGCGGGTGAAGGCTTCTGCTTGGCGACGAGATAGCCAATCGCGCTCATTTCCTCATCGCGCTCGACGGGTTCTTTCACCTCGCACAGCTCACCGATGTCGGCGACCTGCTTCAGCCAGTCGCGCAGGTCATTAATGGGGGCGCGCTTTGAATCTGTCATCTTTTTCTCCATGGCCTCTCCTCGCTCGGATAGCGGAGAGGCGAGACTTTCGTCTCAGCAAATGCGCGATTTTGCCCAAAATCGCAAGTCATGGGAAAAGGGCGCCAAAGGAAGCCGAAAAATGCCCGATCAGCCCCTCGTTTCGCTCGCAGCCCTCACCATTCTGGATGCTGGCCCTCTGGGTCAGATCAAGGCGGCCCATGCGGCCGGGTTCGCCTGTGTGGGGCTGCGACTCAATCCCCTGCTCGCCACCGACCCGCAGGTGGCGGGAACCCCGCTCGCCGACGAGGTCCGCGGCCTGATGCGCGAGAGCGGTTTGCAGCTGCTCGAAGTGGGCGTCTTCCCCATCAAGCCCGACCTCATTGTGGAGAGCCTACGCCCCGTGCTCGCGCTCTCGGCGGAGCTGGGCGCCCGCTTCATCGTCTGCCCTGTAGAAGATGCCGATGAGACACGCCGCCTCGCCAAATTGCGCGCGCTCTGCGATCTCTGCGCGCCCTACAAGCTAAATGTGCTGGTCGAGTTCAATCCCTATTCAGCCTGCCGCTCGCTGCTTGAGGCCCGCGCGCTGGCGCTTGCCGCAGAGCGCCACAATGCGGGACTGGTGATTGATCTCCTGCATCTGTCGCGCTCGGGCGGGAATGCAGATGATTTGCGCAAGGTCGAGCCGCATCTCTTGCAGCTGGTGCATTATTGCGATGCCGCGCCCATGCCGGAAGGCACACGCAGCATTGAAGAGCTGCGCGCAGAATCGCGCACCGCTCGCCGCCTGCCGGGCGAAGGCGTCTTGCCCTTGCAAGAATTGCTGAGCGCCTTTCCAAAAGGCACACCGATCAGCGTCGAAGCGCCGTCGAAATCACTTGCCGGATTATCAGCCGAAGAGCGCGCGAGAAAAGTGTTCATCGCCACGCAATCATCGCTCTAGCGCCGTCATTGCGAGCGAAGCGAAGCAACCCAGAGCCGCACGCGAGGCCCTCTGGATTGCCGCGTCGGCCTGCGGCCTCCTCGCAATGACGGGCCTTACAGGCCCGTCACTTCGCGCCTTTGGGAAACTTCCCCGGCCAGCTCACAATGAAATCGGGATATTGCTCGAGCGGCACATCGGTCTCGCTTGCCTGAACTTTGCCCTGCACGGAAATGCCGGCCTCATGCACGGTCTTCTGCGTACCCGACACCAGCGGGTGCCACCATTTCAAATCATCACCATCGGCAATGAGCTTGTAAGCGCAAGTCGGCGGCAACCACGGCAGCGTGCGCACTTCATGCGGCGTCAAACGCACACAATCGCGCACGCGGCGGCGGCGTTGCGCATAATCGGTGCAGCGGCATGTTTTGCCATCGAGCAGCTTGCAGCCGATGCTGGTAAAATGAATGTCGCCCGTATCTTCATCTTCAAGCTTGACGAGGCAACAGCGTCCACAGCCGTCGCACAGGCTTTCCCATTCCGCTTTTGAAAAATCTTCCAGCTCGCGACCCTTCCAAAAGGGCTGCGGTTGAGCGGAGGGGCGTCTTGTCATGTCAGGCTCGGTTTTTGCGGCTCAAAGCGCGCGACTTGCGCGGCTTGATTTTGACCGCGTCCTCCTGACGCATATAGCGCACGCCGGTGAAAAACAAAAGCTGGCACGGACGGTCAGGCGGCGGGCCAGCCCGTTTTCGTCGCAGCTTGAAAGCAATCACATTCGTCATTTCACCGCGCCCCCCTTGAGAGACAACATCGGCATTAGGAAATTTGGAAGGTTAACACCGTGTCAACGAAGTCACTCTAAACTGAGGTTAGTTTTCGAGTGTGTCCGCGATGCGTCTCTTCGCCCAAGATCTCACCACAGATACGTTGCAGCATATCGCCGCCCGTGGCTTGAGCGAGGCTGGTGGCCCCAAACCGCTGCTCTTGCGCGTGTTGGTGGACCTGTTTGTGCGCCGTCCTTCGCATAGCGAAGATGAAATCCAGCATTTTGCGGAAATCGCACACACCATTCTGCCTAGCGCAACCCGCGCTGAAATTGATCATGCCGCCATGCGGCTGTGCACCCATCCCGCAGCGCCCGGCGAATTGCTCGACCTGCTCGCCACACGCGCTAATGAAGGCGCGGTGCTGCTGTTTGAAAAATGCCGCCGCCTCTCGACAACAGTTTTGCAAAATGCCGCAGCGTCAGCCCCGCTCGCTGCCGCACGCGCCATTGCCACGCGCGATGATCTCGACCCCGCAACCATTGATTTTTTAGTGGCTCGTCCGGAACGCGAAATATGGGTCGCTCTCATTGAGAATGAATACGCGCCGCTTGGTGCCGAGATTCTCTCGGCAATGGTGGCACGCGCGCAGAGTGATGCTCAACTCGCGCAAGCCATCTGCCGCCGCCTGCCCCATCGCGCCGAAGTGCTCGGCCTCTTCCTTCATGCCACGCGCACAGACCGCCTGTTGATGATTGCTTCCGCGCGCAGCCGCATGGGCCAATCAGACACGCAAGCCACAGCTCTTGATGCGAACGTCGCGGCAAAACTAGAAACGGCAGCCCGGACAAGCGCCAAAGCCTTTGCGGAGTGTCTCGCGCAAAGTCTCCATCTTTCGGAGGAACTCGCGCACAGCATCGCACAAGATCAAGGCGGCGAAGCCCTCATCATCGCTCTGCGCGCGTTGGGCCTGGATGCAGATACCATCGCAAGCCTGTCACGCGATGATTTGAGCGAAGGCCAAATGGTTTGGCGCCGCGCGCTATCTGTGGCTGTGTCGCAGCCGCTTGCGCAATTGATCCTGCAAGCATCGACAAGCGCCGCGCTTACGACATATGCCGAGCAGAAGCTTCAGATCAGCTTGTCAGCTTAATCGGCAAGATCAAGAAACGATCGGCCTTTAGAATCTTCCACTTCGACCAACCATAAATCCGGGTCAAATGAGATTTCCTTCTTGATGCGCGCTTCTGCATCAGCCGGATCAATCCATTCATCTTTGTGCAAACGCATCCAGAGCCGATCAATCCCGTCGCGATCAGCTAATTCTGTTTGCGGTGCCGGCCCGTAAAGCGCCGCACGTCCATCCAGACAATCGACTTTCACAAAAATAGCGCCCGCCTCCGGCGAGCCGCGCCGACGCA